>TARA_R110001606_G_scaffold296047_1_pt1 | contig 27032 bp, 53 predicted proteins | sample TARA_R110001606 | Tara Oceans TARA_R110001606 (sample SAMEA4398315) | marine metagenome | biome: Polar Biome; feature: [SRF] surface water layer (ENVO:00010504); material: water (ENVO:00002006), including particulate matter (ENVO:01000060) such as... | depth 5 m
ATGGAAAAACAGGAGTAAAAAATGGCTTTAAGTAAAGAAAAATCATACGATTACGAAATCAGAAGTGAATACAAACATATTCAAGAAAGAGAAAAAACCTCGATAATGGAAGATGGTAAAGAATTATCTTATTCATATCATCGCAGAGTTTTAACTCCAGATATGGATGTATCAAGTGAGTCTGATGAAGTAAAAGGTATGGCAGATACATTTTGGACTGATGCAGTTAAAAAAGCATGGTCTGATAAACAAGAAGCAGATAAAGTAAAAGAATAATAATAAATAGGGAGGCAATATGTTTGAAGAACGTATTAAACAGCTAAAAGCAGAACGTGATAATCTTACCATGAGAATCGCTGAAGTTAATTTCTTAATCAATGGTTATGAAACCGCTGAAAAAGATAAAGCTGATAAAGCTGATAAAGCAAAAAAAGAAAAAAAGTGAATAAACCAAAAGTAGATGAATACCGGCTTGACGTTGTAGATAGACTCGCAAGGATTGAATCCAAAATGGAAGCAATTCATAAAGAGGCTACGCATACAAAACTTGAGATACAATTGCAGAATGGACGTGTTAGAGCGTTAGAAGGCAGTATGGCAAGTATTAAAGGCGTTGGATCAGTTGTAAGTATTGTCTTTGCCGGGTTTATCTCTTATCTATTTAAAGGGAGAATATAATGAGTGATTGGTTCAATTGGACAAATCTCTGGTATCTTATGGGCATAATGGTTGCCGGTGGTGCAACGTTTGTTGGCATGAAATACAAGAAGATGATTGCAGAAATGAAAGACGTTTTCAAAGCACTTCAAGAGGCGTATGCTGATGATGGTAAACTTGACAACGAAGAACGAAAAAAAATAATGAAAGAAGTTTTGGACGTAATGGGAGCATTACTCAAGATAGCTTGGAAATGACCTTCGAAGAAATAATTGATAATGTTTTAGAATCTGAAGGCGGATACGTAAACGACAAAGACGATCCGGGTGGTGAAACTAATATGGGTATATCTAAAAGAGCATATCCAGATTTAGATATTAAAAACCTAACACGTGAAGAAGCCAGACAGATTTATTATGAAGATTATTGGACACCTTCAAAGGCAGACCAACTATCTAATCAATTACGAGAAGTATATTTTGATATGGTTGTAAACTTTGGTATGCGAGGTGCTGCGAGAGTATTACAACAGGCGTGTAATGGCAAGAACACCTATAAAATAAAAGTAGATGGCAGAGTGGGCGTTGCAACAATTAGTGCATCGAAGAATTTAGAACCAGACAGATTAAGAGCGTATAGAGTTTTAAAGTTTGCCAACATTGTAATAAAAAAGCCAACACAAGAGAAGTATTGGTTTGGTTGGTTTAGAAGGGCAATACGAGTGTGAACGTACCCGAAACCATAAGCCATATTAAAGAAATAGCAAATGAAATTGACTTGAACACACTACAAGACAATCCGGAGGCGTATTTTAGAGATTTGGTTGATTTAATTAGTATTATTAAAGATATGGATCAGCCAATGATTGTCAATATTAATGATTTAAATGACAGGATACACAAAGCATGAGTACATACGAAGCTACATATTGCGATACAAACACAGACTTGCAATATATCGTTCCGGATATTAATAACTACAATTTAAGACGTGTAGTGCCAAGCGATTGGGTTTCATCTGGAACGACAGACTTATATTATCTTTATTCTGCCGGATATGTGACACAACTATTCTATAATGGTGAAGAAATGACTTCGGTTACAGATACGCCAAACGCAAATAAAGAGTTTAATTATAACACAAGCACAGGGTTATTAAGTTTCTTTTTAGAAAATTCTTCTACGTCACTTCTTAATAGTTCAGTAATAGAAGCCGGTAGAGATTGGTACGATACAAAAGTAGAAGCTGTACGAAAAGCAAGTGACCTTTGCAGAAACGTGTTACCTGTCCCAATATACCCTCGTAAAGGCGTTGGAACTGCAAGTGCCACAGGTAATGACTACCCAGAAATAATCGTCCGTTCTACGGCAATAATTGCTTGTGCTGACCTTGTTAGACCTTTTGACAAAGAAAAAGGCGATGAGCTTATGGCGATGGCTATGAATCCAGAAGGCACAGGATACTTGGACATGGTTCGTACAGGTCAAATCGCTTTATCGCAAGATGAAGGAATGGCAAAACATTCTGGTATAATACGAGAAGTGTCTATTAATGCAAACTCAACAGGTAGTGTAATAGACGTTAGGGGCAGACCTTCAGTTGATTGGGACGTTATTAAGATTGTTGTTAGCACAGCGGGAACTTTTACAAGTGGCTCCGCTTCTGGCGTAAAATACGATACGTTTGTAAAAGATGATACAGGATTGAAGATTGATAAATCAACTAACGCAGAAGTCATTGATGGTGGCTATCAAGACGTAGGTCATGGTATGCAAGTACGTTTTTCTCCCGGTGTTTATACGATAAACGATGAATGGGAACTTGAGATAAGCGGTATAGTTGATTCAAGAACAATGGCAGTCAAATACGCTGAAGCTGAAAGAATTTAATGGCTTTAAACATACAATCACCACTTTGGGCAGAATCGCATGAAATATGGACTTCTGTAACAGGGACAACTTTTGCAACAGGCACAGATGATTCAGATAGTTATGCAAACGTAGTCTATGAAAACGTAATAGAATCCTTACAAGATATTATTCGCAAAGAGTTTCAAATTCCTGTGATTGATGAACACAAAGGCAATCAATCGATTGTAATTGATCCACAAGAAGATTCATTGATTGAGTATTTTGCTTCTGGTCAATCGAGAGCGTATGAAGTAGATATTATTTACACGTTAATGAAGGGTGGAGGATACAGAAGCGTTAAAACGCAATTAACAAGCACAGCAGAGCATTTAAAAAGATTAATACATAACAATTCACACTATAAGCCGTCTGGTGTTTATAAGTATCACGATGGACGTGTTGAATCTGTTAATTACGAACAAGACGAAGATAATCTTGATGTGTGGAGAGCAAACGTGTCTTTTAATTGCACAGTTACGGAAATATACACATGAAGTATAAAATTAGTAAAAAAATTCAATCATTTTCTGCAATTAACGATTGGCAAGGTCTTGGAAAAGAAGTTGCTGAAAAGTTAGAAGATGGTCAAGATGTAGAAATTAAGAATCCACCAAAACATTTAGTTGATGGCGGGTACATCATAAAAAAGAAAAAGGAAACTAAATAATGGCAACATTAGACAAGACAGTCTATTCCGGAAAACAATTTGAATCTTATGTTTCAATACAATCAGATGCTTTAGGCACAAATGATGTATCCGGTACGCTGTATAAAATAAGAACACCAGAAATTAATGATATTGACACTTCTGCGGGTTCAATCTTTGCTGATGCAGTACGATCTGGTCAAAGAGTACAAAGACCGACAGACCATATCGCAACATACAAAGGCGGAGTATTTAGATGGTCGTTTAGCGACTACGCAGTTGAAAACGAAGCAGCACTACAAATGTTGCTTCAATTGGTATCTGAAGATGATAGTCCAAGTGGTACAGTAGCAATCACAGGAAATCAAGGAACAGTTGCGTATGAAGAAGGTTCTTCAACAGGTGAGTATGCGTGTGTTGTTATTTCATCACCAGATGCAGACGAAGATAAATTGATGCACAGTTCAATATTAGAAACGTTGACGCTTACACTTAATCCAACAGTAAACGGCGGAAGATTAACTGCTTCGGGTACGTTTTTTAGTGGCTATCAACCTGTTATTGGAACAGAAGGCACATCAGCAAACGCAACCGCTGTTGATTACACAGAAGGATTTTTTGATTGTACGACAATGAGTATTGGAGCCGATGACGTTGTAATTAATAATTTTGAAGTTACAATAAGTAACCCGGCTCAAAGAGTAGGCTACACAACAGTTAATTCAATAACTCACGAACCTTCTGCTTATATGCGTGGTGGTATGATTGAAGTGACCGGAACGTTATCAGCGTTATTAGATGATAATGTCACAGATACAATTCAAGATTTTAGAAGTGGAGCTTCTGTAAATATTAGTATTGGCGAAGGAACAAAGCTCGACTTTGATATACCGACAGCAAAGTACACAGGTTATACACATACAAACACAGATAGTGGAGTATTTATTGACCTACCATTTAAGGGTACTGCTGATGGTTCTGATGCATTAATAACAATAAAAGCAACGTAATAATTAGGGAGGCAAGCATGATTGTAAAGGTTGGTAAAAAAGAGTGGGACATAAAAGATTGTTCATACGCAGAAAGACGAGAACTGCACAAACTAAACGCAAAAGTATGGTGGGATGGCAAGATGGATGTGGAAGCGTATTACGAGGTACTTGAAAAGGTAGGTATGATAGCCGGTTTAGGAGAAAATGACTTCAAAGATATGAATATGCCAGAAGTGGACGGAGTTCTACAAGCGGTATTTTTAGAATATCTTGGTATTGAACCGGCAAAAAAAGATTCAGGGGGTTGAGCCTTGCGGTTTGGTGTTTGCAATTTGGCACACCCGAACCACGTGATATATATAGAAGCCTCCCCTATACTGTGGCGAAGCTCCCTGTTACTTACAAGCACGATGCAGTTCGTGTAGAAACGCTCGAGGATATATGGAACATAATAGATGAAATATGTAAACCAGACGGACATTATACAGACGGACAAATCTTATATCATTCTGTTCCATTCTTTGCAGATTGCAATCTTCTCATTGAGGATTGGATGATGCAGATGATTACCGAATACAATTACGTTACCAGATTTAATGTGTCGCTTGGTGAATTAGACAACATATCATCAGACAGATTAGATTGTTTTTCAATAATAGATAAAGAAGTAAACGCTTGTATGCAAGAAAAGGCAAAAAAGGAATCAAATGGCAGATAAACCATTAAATATACCAATAAGAGTAAAAGGTGCGAGAAAAGCAAAACAAGAATTAGGTGGCGTTGATAAAACAATATCTAAAATCGGTAAATCAGCATTAATTGCGGGTTCTGCTTTTTTATCAGCCAGAGGATTAGTAACAGGATTACAAAAATCAATTGAATTAAGTTCAAAATTTAACGCAGTATCAAAAGGCTTTGATAATCTTGCTAAAAGCTCTGGTTTTTCTGCAAATACTTTAGACAAATTAACTAAAGCAACAGACGGAACAATGAACTCTATTGATCTTATGACTGAAGCAAATAATGCTATGCTTCTGGGCATTGTTAATTCTGATGACCAAATGGCACAAATGTTTGATACTGCACAAAGACTTGCTGAAGCATTAGGTCAAGATACAGCTTTTGGTATTCAATCAATTGTTACAGGTTTAGGAAGGCAATCAAAGTTGATGCTTGATAATCTGGGTATTATGGTTGATGTTGAAAAAGCAAACTCTGACTATGCTGCATCTTTAAATATATCTACTTCTGCTTTAACTGATAATCAAAAAAAACAAGCCTTTGTAAATGCTGCTATGTCATCTGCAAACGAATTAGTTAGTAAATTAGGCTCTGAAACAACAACAGCACAGAAAGAAATGGCAAAATTAAATGCTACAATGGATGCAGTTGCAATTGAGATTGGTAAAGATTTAGAACCGGCTTTAATTATTGGAGCAAGGGCAATGAATAAATTTGTTGAAGAAACAAAAGGCATTGATTGGAAGGGTATGATGGATGGAATGTTAGTTGCTTTAGCAGCCGGAACAGGCCCGGTATCTGCTGCTGCAAGAAAATTAATTGGCGAAATGGCTGTTATTGAAGCACAGCAATCAACAGCGGGAAAGTCACCAATGGAAAACTTAAAAAAAACGCAAGACGATGTTTTTTTGACGCAAGAAAAAATTAAAAGTGTAAGTGCTGAATATTTTGCTATTCAAAAACAAATTGCAGAGCAATCACAAAGAGCCGCTGAATTTACTGCACAAACAGCAACTTCTCTTTTAACATCAGCAGTAATGGGCGATAATGTAAGCGAATCATTAAAACGTGCTGTAATACAATTAGGTATAATGGTTGCACAAGCAAAAATATACAATGCAATTATGAACGCCGGAATGTTTTCTGGTGGTGGAATAATTGGAAGCGCTGTTAAATTCTTATTTGGTCAATCACCTACACAAGCCTCACCTTCTCCAAATGTGACAATAAATCAAAACTTTGGTGGCATGGGTGTAATAGATAGCAATTTTGCAGCTAACTCAATAATACCCGCAATAAACAAGGCAGTATCGACAGGTCAAGCAAGGATAACTAAATAAATGTTATCGTTTGATGCTGACCTAACTAATGCGTTAAAAAACTCAAACACAACTGCATTTTGGGTACTAAAACTATATTATAATGATGAATCTGCTTTTATTGGCGTAAGCGACAGACATAGACAAGACGGAACAGATATTTATTATGGTATCGTTGCATCGTGGGGCGTATATCGTCAATCATTAGACTTCTTTAACTTTACAACATCGACAGCCAATATGTCGGTTACATTAATTAATCAAGACAAGTCAATTAAAGGCGGAAGATTTACCGATTTATTCGCAACTAATAACTTTGAAAATCGTAAATGGGAATTGTTTTTAAACACTAACGAAACAGCGACACTTGACACAGCAGCACGTATGATAGGCACAGGAAGAATATCTGGAGAAGTGGACTATGATCGTAATAATATTGTTTTATCATTATTAGACAACAGCACAAAGTTTCATAAAAGACTGCCAACAGCAACAGTTGCAGAATCAACATATAGCGGAGTAAAAATTAAAAATGCCGGGAAACCTATACCAATGGCATTTGGCGATTTTCATGCTAAAACAGATATTGGAACTATTCCAACAGGTCACTTTGATAGATTACAAAATTTTTATAAAGGAGCATTTCCCGCAATTATTGTAGATGAATGGGATGTGCAAGGACAAGAATCGAAAGCATTAGCAGATAATGAAGCAATACACACATTAGATGCGGAGAATATTTATACCTATATAGATGGTTTTTATGCAACGCTTACAAACGCTAATAACGCAGTAAGCCTTCCGACTTCTGGAACATATAATGGTAAATCATTGATTGATTTTAGAGGCAAAGAGGCATCTGTATATCTTCCATTAAGCACGTCTAATTTAGCAGCAGAATCAGTAACAGGAAGCGGATCAGTAGCTAACGAGGAAAGAGTTGGAGATGGTTCTTTTTCGGCAGTCGCACAATGGTTAGCAAACGGAGCAACAACAAACAATTCTGTTACAAATTTAACTTTTGCATTTCCAAAGATTAATAAATTAGGTACATACTCTGGCGTAAATTTATTAACAAAATGGGGAACTGTTACAGATTTCACAGCAGAAGGTGCAAGTGGTAATTTTACAATTACAGTTGGCTCAACAGGGATTGCAGAAACTAACGCTGTCACAAACGCAGAAACGGAACGAGATGCATCAAGCTATTTCACATCAGCAAAAAGAGATGCGTGGGATTTTGAAGGCTCTATTGTTTACACATTGAATGCGGGAAGCGGTGACAATGATAATGCTGCACAAATATATGAGTCTGGTTTACGAGTTGATTTTACATTAGATGACATTATTGAATACCAAGAAGAAGAAATATTTGAAGGTTACAGATACGCTCAAAGAATGCGAAACGACAACGAAAGAGTTGGTTATGAAGGTTATCAAGAATTTTATACGTATGTAATACAACCTTCTATTGTGGTTCCCGCAAAAATTGATTATGTATATTATTCTGGTAAAGGCAGAAAATATGGTGCTTGGATTGATACGATAAATTCAAACGCAAGAAATTCTGAAAATGGTGGTTCTGCTGATCCCGGTTATGCTGCAAATGATTTGATTGAAAATCCTATTTATATTATAGAAAGCGTTTTGCGTGACGAATTAGGACTTGATTCATCAACAACAGGAATTGAAATAGATGTCGAAACTTTTGATGCTTCTGGTAATACGACTGACGGAAATTTAGGTTCGGTATATGTTGATGCAGTTGCAGACGTTAAGTTTGCTTTTTCACAATTTAAATTTATTGATTCACAAGATTTTGTCAATAAACTTGCAAAACTAACTTTTTCATACGTGTTTATGAGTGGTGACGGAAAGTTTAAAATTAAAACATTAAGAGCATTAGGTGATTATTCGTCTGTTGACGCAACAATTAATTTTAATGATATTAATTTAAGCAAAGTTTCAAAGACAGCATTAAGCCTTGTTAAGAATAAAATTGTTTTTAAATACAATTATGATTATGGAGCTAAACAAACATTATCAGAAACAACATCAAGCGATTCAACTTCTCAAGGTTCAACAGTTAATGGTTTTAATCAACCCGCTACAATTGAAATCCTTGCAAGTCAAATAATAGATGACACAACAGCAACAAAGTTAGCTGCTGCATATAAAAATTTAATGAAAAGTAGAAAAAATATTTTAAGATTTTCAACAAACAGTCCAAAATATAATCATCTTGAAATTGGTGATATTGTAAACTTTACAAATTTTACTGTGCCAAAAATCTACGGCACAGAGGTTAATGATGGAAGCACAAACAAGTTTTATATAATAACAGATATAAGTAAATCAATTACGTCAGCCGATATTGAATGTATTCAAGTTGGCGATGTAGATGTTTAAGGAATTTTAAATGGCAAATATGAACATAGGCACACCAAGATTTTATGTAGATGAAATTAATTATTTAATGAGTAGAGGTGTAGCACAAAACGGGAACTTTGACGTAATTGCAACACATGGCGGAAATGGTTTTATGGGAACTTTTACAACAGGATCAGAAGCAGAACTTTTTGATATGAATCCATTAAACAAATGTACGTTTGATACAAGTGCAGACACAGACGGACACGTTGTTATAACAATTGACACACAAAGCACAGCAACAACAAAAAATTTTGTAGCGATTTTAAATCATAACATGAACGCTGCTGATGCAAAAGTTTTAGTAAAAGGAAGCAATACCCTTGCACACGTACAAGCTGTAAATATGGGAAGTGCAACAGCAATGAACACACCTGTTGAAGTCACAAATGCTGATGCTATTGCGTCAAGTATAATCACACCGGCAGCAGATGGAAGCACAATTGTTAAATTTACAGACCAAACTTTAAGATATTGGGGAATCCAATTTGAAGGAAATTCGTCAAATACCTTTGGATCGACTGACTTATTCGTAGGTTCAATAATGATTGGCGAATACTTTGATATGCCTCACGCACCAGATTTGGAACTCACCAGAATGATTTCATATAATAGATTAAACGATTTACAAGAATCACATGGTGGGCAAAGATTTAGCAATTTAAAGTCGTTCGGTAGAACAGCAACAAGTACGTCCAAATCGCCGTTTACAACCGCATCTAATGGATATGATATGTATGGTGGACGTCTAATATATGATATGTCTTTTAGCTTTTTAACTAATGAGCAAATTATGCCAGATGAATACAATGTTATTGCAGCAGATGAAAACTTTGTATCGGATGTATGGAATAAAACAAACGGAAATCACTTACCTTTTATCTTTTCAATTGACAAAGGTTCTGAAGGTGGTGACGCAGAGAGTGAGCATATATTTGGACGATTTGCAAACAACTCATTAGATATGACACAAGTTGCACCAGAGATTTATAACATCAAATTAACAGTAGAAGAAGAGTTTTAATGGAACATATTTATATACGAATATCTGTGCCTTTTCTTAAGGTTTTAACAATAGGATTAATTGTGTTGGCTTTTAGTTTGTCTGCTTGTGAAGATATACGAGTTGGCAAATCAAGGGCAGAACTTGCACAAGAACAATGGCGAACCGATAGCTTAATAAAAACAATTCATTACCAGATGGATTCTGTGGCGATGGACTTTAATAGATTATATATAGACGCTCAAAGGATAAATAATGGTAGTAATTAGAATAGCGTTTGTGATTATAGCTTGGCTGTTTATTCTTTCTTGTGCTCCTAATGTTATGGGAAATAGAATATTAGACAACAAAGATGTTTCTCATGTTTATTTAATAGATGAAGTTTATAACGGAAAAAGTTATTGGTGTATAAAACACAGAATAATGGAAACAGTACAAATTAAAAACCCAATCGTATCAAATAAGAATGATTGAATTTATGTTTGGAATAGTTTGTGGTATTTTGATTGGAATGAGTGATAATGAGCCTGTACCCTATCAAACAATTACTTATACAGATAGCGGCAGAGTAGTCAAGGTTTATAGTACATCAGCTTTTCAATATCGTTATATGCCAGACAGCTACGCAATAGGATGGAATACAAACAATTATAATTATTGGGAAACCAGACAACCAATGCCTGTCTACACAAAGAGTGTAATTATTAAAGGGAAATCACGAAAGTCTGGCGAATACAAAGGCAAGAAGGGCGGCAACAAAGGCAAGAAAAAATGAATGATAATTTTTTCATACCACAATTAATTGCAATGTTGTTCTTTGGATATATGATTTACGAGTTTAATAAGAAATGACAAAAGGATTAAACGCAAACAGCGAAATCAATATATCTGTACAGTTCTTATTGAAAGCAATGGTTCTCGTTGCTCTGGTTGTCGGATCATACTATCAAGCTATGTTGCGATTCTCAAATATAGAGGTCAGAATAAACGATATACACGAAGAACTCATTATAATATCATCAAAAGTGTCAAGCATGGAACAAGAACACGTTGAAGAGCTTGAGCAAACCATTACAGAACAAAAAAATCTATTACAAAAGTTAGGACTTAAAAAATGATGGATACATACGCAGAGTATGGAGCAATTGGTGTAATTGTATTTTTATTCATTATGATGATTATGAATTTAATCAAAAGCCAAAAGATGCAGAATGAAGATTTAGATGCTATACGCCAAACGATTGCAAAACTTGAAACAAAGATGGGAAACGTAGAATCTATTGTTTTGAAGATGTTAGATCGTTGGAACAAATCAGATGAAATCGGTCAAAGACATAGAGAAGATATCGTGAAAGAATTAAACGATGTAACTGATGACCTCGCATATCTAAAGGGACGTATCAACGGCAAATCATAATTTAAAGTACACATACCAAAGTACCTCGAAAACCCTCATATTCGCTTTGTATGGGGGTTTTTTATTTGTTTGTTTTATAACTTATTTAGTATTACAATTGGTTATGCTTAAATCGATTAAATCAAATTATTTACCGGCACGTCCATATAACAGGCACACGTCTGTGGTCGATTTAAGCACCGATTTTAGTGCCGGTAACATTTTAAGAAATAACCACTTCGAAGGCTCTTGCCTTGTAGTCATCTCTCTCTCCTTGACCGGAGTGGTTAAATTAAAAGAGGAAAAATAATGAACAAATTTAAAATATTATCACACAAATTATTTGATTTTTATACACATTATAAGATTGAATATAAAGATGTTGTTTATAATTGTAATTTTAATGGTGGATATCCACAGCTTGGAAATACTCTTGGTGGAAGCTATTATGCAATTACACTTACAGAGTCAGATTCTTATGATTTAAGTGAAGTTATTGAAGATTATTTTTTAAATGTAATTTGTAAGGAGGACAAATAATGGACTATACAGTTACAGTAAAAATACCAATGTACGTTACTAAAGAAATCTATGTAGATGATGCTACGAGTAAAACAGATGCTCGTAAAAAAGCAAGAATGCATATAAAAGGAAATGTAAATATGTACGATGAGAGTGGAGATAGTGATACAGAATATAATGCTCGTAAAGCAACAATTTTAGAAGTTAAGGAGGACAAATAATGTCAGTAAAAATACATGGTAAAGAATACATTACAGTTGATGAACGTGTTGAATTGTTCCACGAATTATATCCTAATGGGATGATTGTGACAACACTTTTAAAGATTGAGAATGATCAGATAATGTTTAGAGCAACAGCAACACCAGACGTTGAAAAGCCAGAGCGTTTCTTCACAGGTCATGCAGAAGAAGTTGTTGGCAGTAGTCAAATAAATAAAACATCAGCAGTTGAGAATTGTGAAACATCAGCAGTTGGTAGATGTTTAGGTTTTTTAAATATTGGACTTGTAGGCTCGATTGCAACAGCAGACGAAGTAAGTAACGCAATACACCAACAAGATGACACCTTGCTACCTTTAGGCAAGTATAAAGGCGATAGATGGTTAGATGTTGCACAGAAAGATTCACAGTATTTAGATTGGGTAGCTAATAAATCAGAATGGGATGAAAAGTTTAAACAAAAAGCACGAGAAGCAATGAGTGGATTGGAAGAATAAAGAGTGGTACGATTTGATAGAGAAGTTTGCGGTTGCTCAAAGTCTGATGGGTGTCAAAAAGACTTTGGATGTGAAAGCGAGAATGTTCGGAGAAAAACCAAGCATAAACAACATCACGATAAAGCAACTGCAACAAGTGGTGGACAAATTGCGAGAGATATGGACAGAACAGCACAAGAAATCCAAGACACCTATAAACAAATGATGAAAGCGTTAAATAAAACGAGTAAGATCATAAAATCAATTATGCGAGATTTAGATAACATAATATAAAATTATTTGTAAATTATAAAAGGAAACCAAGCCAATGAAATATAAAACTTATTATTTCAATCCCCCAGAATCAGACGAACCAGAAATGGTCGTTATCGCAACAGAAGAACAAACTTTAATTCGCAGAGGTCAATTTCAAAAACTATATAGACGCTGTGAAAGTAAAGGTTGGAGCATTCAAGAAATTAAACAAAAGGAGAAACAATATGCTAAAAAAGAACAGCATCCGCAAACAGGTGAATTGGTCGGATAAGTTCGACAACTTAATGGTATATCTTATATTCTTATTTTTAATGATGGTAATCGGACAGTTGATACGTGCAAAAGTGAATGGTTGGTTATAGTTGGCTAAACGTTTTATAGATACTTCTCTTTTTTCTAAAAAATGGATTAGAGAGCTTGATGTAAATATGAAACTTTTTTGGGTATATCTTTTGACTAAATGTGACCATGCGGGAATTTGGGACGTAGATATTGAACTTGCTGCGTTCCAGATCGGTGTTGATCTTGATGAATCAAAAATACTTGAAACCTTTAATCGTAAGATTATTCCTTTTAAAAGTGGTAAATGGTTTATACCAAAGTTTATAGATTACCAATATGGTGAGCTTAACGAGAATGTAAACGCTCATAAATCAGTAATAAAAATATTAAATAAGTATGGGTTAAATGTAAAAAATCAACTGTTGCCTAACAGTTCAGCAACAGACCAAGACATATACAAAGATAAAGATCAAGTTAAAAATAAAGATAAAGTTAAAAAGACAAAACGAAACCAATTATTAGATATAAGAGATAATTTAAAAGAATACAAAGAAATATTTATTAATAAAGACGTTAGCCTTGAATTTGACAAGTGGAATGATTATATGCTTTCAACAGGCAAAACATATAAAAACTATTCTGCTGCATTTAGAAATTGGCTACGCAATAATCAGTTTGATAAAAAAGATACTAACGTACAGCAATTTAAAAAAACAAAAACAGGACTGTACATTGCTTATTGTAAAAAATGCAGTAAAAAGAATTATCCAAACGACTATCAGTTAAAACAGAGTAGTTGTTGCGGTGTTGATTGGACACCTACTTTACAGCAATGATGAATCCAGACTATATACTTGAAAAACTACACAGAAGATGGCTGACAGCAATTATGAATGGATTGCCAGAAGCAGAGATACGTAAATATAAAATAGAATACAATACAGCATTGGAGAAAAATGCCAAGAAAACCAAGCAGAAAAACATTAGTTAAAAACCTTGATAAAGCAGTATCTGAATATATTAGAAAACGAGATAAATACTGTGTTCAATGTGGAACAAGTCACAGATTGACAAATGGTCATGTATTTACAAGAAAAAACTATTCAACACGATTCGACATATCAGATGATGGCAACTGTCATTGTCAATGTACTTCCTGTAACTTTAAACACACTTTCGACCAATGGGAGTATTTTAAGTGGTATATCGACAAGTTTGGACAAGAAAAGTTTGATGAGCTACGAAGGCGGCATAAAACTTTACAACAATTTAAAAATCATGACCTTGAAGAATTATTAGAGGAAATAAAAAATGAGTTATAATGAAAAAGAAAAGGAATACGAATCTATGGACAAGCAAGTTGCAATTAGTTTACAAAAAGCGGCAGAAGTCACAGCGGGACATTATTCTAATACTGATCGTGACAACAACTTTAATGGTGAACAGTTTTGGATTGATGAAATAATACCTTTATCGGCTCAATCAGCAATTGTTATATATGAAAAGACAACAGGCAAAAAAGCATTAGCACATTTTATACACATAAGAAAGCAAAAAAGGTGGATGTATTATTTTATGGGTGCGGCACACTTTTTAAACTTACATTTACTTACTGAAAAATATGCGGATATTGAGAAACATAATTTCAAATTGAACTTTGACCACATACCAAAGGAAACCAATGAGAGCAATATGTCCTAAATGTAGCGGTTCACATCTTCGAAAAAAAGGTATATTATATTCTAAATCGTATGAATGTAATGTGCAGCGGTGGATTTGTGTATCGTGCAAAAAGCAATTTCAAACTCCAATCAATGCACCGACTAATGATCTGCCAAAGATACTATTGTTTGATATAGAAACCTCGCCAATGGAGGTGTATGTCTGGGGATTATATAAGCAATTCATTTCTCATAATAATATTATTAAAGATAAAAACGGCAACGAGAAGTCGTGGTATGTTTTATCATGGGCAGCAAAGTGGTTATACGATGACGATGTTATGTCTGATATAGTGACACCAGAAGAAACAAAAGAACGCAACGACAAACGTGTCTTAAAATCAATTTGGAAACTATTTGACGAAGCTGATATTGTAATTGCTCATAATGGCGATAGATTTGATATACGTAAACTAAACGCCAGATTTATTGAGCATGAAATGAATCCACCAACACCATATAAAAGTATTGATACGCTTAAGATAGCACGAAAAGAATTTGCTTTTGTATCGTACAAGCAAGACTACTTGACAAAACACTTTAAATTAAATCAAAAACTATCAACAGAGTTTCAGTTGTGGGTTGATTGTATAAATGGAAATCAAGAAAGACTTGATGAAATGGTAGAATATAACAGGCACGATGTGATGGGATTAGAACAAGTATATTTGAAACTACGTCCCTACATAAAGAATCACCCGAATCTTGGTGTATTGATGGATATGGATGTTTGTCCGAGTTGTGGTTGTGAGTTTATTGATCAGACAGAAGCCAATTACTTTACCGGGGCGAGTAGATTTACAGTATATAGATGTCAAGGTTGTAAAACGCCATACATAAGACACAAACAAAACTCAAACTATGTAAAAACAAACTTACGAAGTGTGTCAAAATGAGCGACAAAGTTATATTTCACAGCGTAAAAGATAAAACAGTCAACAATCTAATTAATAAGATATCAGATCGTGCTGCAAAGTCAAACGCAAAACACAATAATACAATTGATAACGTAAATAAAAGCACATTGCAATGGCTTAATGAATCATTAGAAGAAGCGATGGATTTATGTGTATACTTACAAAGAGCAATAGAAGAGGAGAGCAAATGATTGAAACAATAAAACATTTTTTAGGTATTTGTGGTGAACCACATGGCTTGGCTTACGTATTAATGTTTGGTGGTAGTATATCTGGTTTATTAACGTATTTAAAACTAAAGACTAAAAGTGCCGAAGAAAAAATATATTAAAAAACCATTCCCACGTAAAGGAGTGGATTGGAAAAAATTGAGGGATAACCAAGATAATCTAAAAGAAACTAACCCTAAACCAGAAAAAAATAAGGTTTAGGAGTGGATACACTTAAAAAAGTTAGGTCTTTTAGGTTGGCATTGGGGTTGGCAAACTATCCCTCAAAAAAATTAGGAGTATAAATGCCTAATAAAAATGCAAAACAACGAAAACGAACTAAAGTGCTAAAGCGTAAAGCAATAGCAGAATACAAAGCAAACAAACGAAGGGAGAAAAAAGATGAAAGAAAAAAGGTTCATTGAAAAAAGTCGATTAGTTGAAAAGACATTTGAAAATGGTGGAACTGTAATTAATTGTGGCTTCCCATTAGAGGAATTACAAGCAATCGCTGAAGATGGTTATGTAAATATAACTATTGCTAAAAAACGAGAAGTTCCAGAAAAAGGTAATTCACATTATGCGTACAAGAACGAGTTTAAACCAAAGAATGATGATGAGAAACTACCTTTCTGATGGATGCGATAGTTAAATTAGCCGGTTCAATCTTGTCAATGGGAGTTGGTTTAGTTCTGATTGCGTTTGGAGTTATTTTATTGTGCGTATTAACTGATACAATCTTTAAACAGTTTTTCAAATAATATGGAAGGCTACAACGAAGAAGCTGCTGATCAAGTTGAAAAAGCGATTAATAATTTAAACGTCTGGAAGAATTGTGTAGAATATCTTTATGAAAGAGATTCATACGATAAAAAGGAGTTAAAATTTGCAGTTGCAACAGAGAACGGATGGCTGCATCTTACTGATTTACAGAAGGATATAATGTTTTATCACATAATACAAGGCTTCTCGTTTACTTTGATATCAGACATTAAAGGAATAAGCCCTCAAGCAGTAAGTCAAGCGTTTAAAAGAGCCTGTAAACACTTCCAGACCATTTAAATTGACCTAATATAGTAGAGGGTTGTCTTATTGCCCTACCCGCATTTCTGGCAAATCAGACGATTGAAAAGGCGGTAAACAGGAATAATAAGCGTAACTCTTTCCGGAAAGATGATACGATACGATTACAAATGCTATCATTGCCTTTGGGTATGGGAAACCATTAGAACAATGGATGACGATTCTGACGAGCAATGCACAAAGTGTGATTCACACAATACAGGGAAAGTAATTTCACCTATAAGATTTATTTTAAAAGGAACGGGATTTCACGACACAGACTATGATAAGTATGGTGCTAAATAATATGCCCGTTCCACCTAAAGCAGTTGCAGAAGCAGCACGTGTTGCTTTAGACAGAAGAAGGAAAGCACCGGTTTCTAAAAAGGGAGGTACTTTAGTTGGTGTCGCAAGAGCAAGAGATTTATCAGCCAGAAGAAACATACCATTGCAGACAATAAATAGAATGATTAGTTTTTTCGCACGTCATGACACACCCGCAGAAAGACGTAATCGGAGAATTGATCCTAATGGTCGTGCTTCAATATCGTGGGGACTATGGGGTGGTAATCCGGGTAGGACGTGGGCAAACTCTGTGAAAAGAAGGGAAGAATAATGCCAAAAGGAATAGGTTACGGAAAGAAAAAAGGGAAAGCCGCAAAGAAAAAAGTAGGCAAGAGAAGAAAGAAAGCATCGTATGGCTACTAATTTAAAAGGCGTTAATCTTAAAGGGTTAAGCAGAATACAGAAATCCCAGATGCAGACACACAAAGTACATCACACTAAAAGACACTTGTCAAAGATGGCTACTGAAATGCGTAGAGGTAAGACATTTGCACAGAGTCATAGCACAGCACAACGAGCAGTCGGTAAGTGAAAGACAGGGAAGGCATTGCACTTAACGTGGAATTAGTTGGTATAAAGAATCTAAAGACCACACACACGTGGCGATTAGAGTTTGATGTATATGAAATTGATTCGCACAAAGTAAAATATTTAATGGATAAGATTGATAAGCCGGTTGTTGTTGGGATAGTAGACAATGGCTGAACAGGCGGTTAAGAGGCGGACAAATGGACAATTTGTTAAAGGAAATGATGAAGGACAAAAGTTTAAACCCGGTCAATCTGGAAATCCAAATGGACGCAATGGTTCAATTGCTGACCTATTCAAAGAACTTGCAGACGCACAAGATGACAATGGCAAGACAAGCAAAGAAAAGATTTTAAATAAGATTATTAAGATGGCAGAGAATGGTTCATTAAAAGCTGCTGAAATGTATATGAACCGAGTAGAAGGCAAACCAAGAGAGTATGTCGAGCAACGTATTAAGAAAGACGAAGTTGTCATTGAGTGAGATTTACAATAAAAAAAGACAGTATGCTCAAACATCAACGGCAATTCTGGGATATGCAGAACCGAATTGTCCTGTTAGTTGGGGGATACGGCTCGGGCAAGACGTACATCGGAGCATTAAAATCCCTGTACATGAGTTATTTAAACAATCCTGTTCCGGGGATGTACATATCGCCTTCACATCAGTTAGCGACAAAGACAATAATTATAACGCTCAAGGAGCTATGTAATCGTGCGGGAATCGATTACACCTATAATCAGCAACGTAGTGAATTTATATTTCACAATTGGAATGGTAAATTATGGCTTGGCTCGGGTGATAAACCAGATTCGTTGCGTGGCCCGAACATTGGATGGGCAGTTATAGATGAACCTTTTATACAAAAGCGTGAGGTATTTGAGCAAATGATAGCTCGTGTAAGACATCCAGACGCAAAGAAGTCACAGATATACCTCACAGGTACGCCAGAACAATTGAATTGGGGCTTTAATCTTGCAAATGATACTAACCTCGACATTGGTATAATACAGGCTTCTACGCTTGATAATCCACACTTGCCAGATGACTATAAACAGAGTTTGTTACAGGCTTACTCTGAAGAACAAATTGAAGCGTATGTGTATGGCAAGTTTGTTAATCTTACACAAGGCAGAGTGTACAAAGACTTTGATAGGGAAAAGCACGTTGTAGAACGTCCCGATCTAAAGAATAGTGGATTGCCTATTGGAATTTCAATGGACTTCAACGTTGATGCGATGAGTTCAGAGATATTCTATATAGGCACTAATTGGATACACGTATTTGATGAGGTAAGACTAAAGAACGCAACAACGTACGACATGGTAGAGGAATTGGTCAAAAGATACCCAGAGGCAAGGATATTTCCGGACAGTTCGGGAAGTGCAAGGCGTTCTTCTGCTGTGGCATCAGATCATCAAATCATTAGGTCACATCCGGGATATAGTATATCAGCACCTAAAGCTAATCCACCTGTGCGTGAGCGTGTTAATTCAGTCAATAAGCTAATACGAGAAGGCAACTTCTCTTGTGAGAACTGTCCTAATCTAATTATGGACTTCGAGCGTAATGTGTGGCGTGGTAATGATATAGATAAAAGAGATTCTACGCAATCCCACGCAAGTGATGCAATCGGTTATGGTATTAATAGGTTGTTCCCGGCAAGACGTAGAGTCATGGAGAGTGTATCGTGGTAACGTTCTTATTTGGTGTGTCAATTGCTTTTAATATTCTATTTGGTAGTTTGTGGGTATATGGTATGTACTTGGACAAAAGATTTAAAAGGGAAGCAAACAGATTAGTTGACACTCATATAATGAGGTCTGAATCATTTAATAATTGGAAATATGAAGCATGATGACAGTTAATGATATAGTGTTACCCGACCTTTCTGAAAAGGTTGTTCTTGAATCAGTAAGAGCAGCACAAAAGGGATTTGAAGAAAAAGAGAACGCAGAAAGAGACACCGCTCTCGACTTTTATTATCACAGGAATGTAGACCAACATATTGAGCAATGGTTTTCTCCTTCTACGTTAGAACAGGTGCCTGTCTTTCCACAAAAGATTGTGCCACGTTTCTCTCGTGCAAGAAATATGTTGTATAAGAACGCACCGAAACGAATGATTAATGGCGAACAAGCCAATGATTATCTGGCGATGACACATCACTTGGATACAGTTACAAGAGAGTTTAATGAAACTGCGTGGCTTACAGGAAGCATGGCGTTTCGCAGTAAGTTCGGACGTGATAAAGTAGAATATGATATTATACCGAATTACAAAAGATATTATTTAGATGGTGAGTCACATCCTTTTGGTGTGTCGTATGAAGTAGGTCGTGACCACCGCAACAATCGTATATTCGTGTTCTGGTCTGAAGCAAGAGAAGGCGTACCCGGTATTCATATGAAGTTTGACCAAGCGGGACGTGTTATACAAGTAAACGAGGACAATGTAAATCCATACGGAGTTATACCTGTTACGTTTGTTGATTATACAACAAGTGCATCCGATGTAATACGTGCAGCCATTCAGATTGGTATCGCTAACACAGAGATTGCATTGGCAGAGCGTTTTGCATTTGGACAGCCCGTTGTGACAGGAGCAGACGAAGTATCTAAAATTAAACTTGGTATTGATCGTGTTCTTTTATTAGGAGAAGGACAAACATTTTCTTTTGTTGGTAATCCCGGTTCACTTACAGAAATGATTGAAGTAAGTAAATCATTCGCTAACCAGACAGCTATTAACAATCATCTGCGTATTAAGTGGGATGAGTCTGGTAACGCACCAAGTGGAACTGCCTTGAAGATTATGGAGATGGAGAATCTCGAGTCACGTGTATCAGATATACCAAAATGGAGAGATTGGGAGCATGAAAGATATAAAGTCGATAGGGAGATTATTCGTGTACATACGGGCAAAGATATGGGTGAAAATTATGCGGTGGACTTCGCAGAAGTAGAGTTCCCACTTGACCAGAGCGAAGAATTTGCACGTCTTGAGTTTATGATGGACAAGGGATTGATGGACAGGACTGATTTGATTCGCCACTTTAATCCAGACATATCAGATGAAGATTTAGAAAAGCTAATGAATAGAGTTGATGAGAATAAGAAAAAAGAAGCACAGGCTCAACAACCAGAACAACCACAATTTGAAGGATTAAAACGTCTTGGCACAATTAGTTCTTAATCATATTGCAAAGATTGATGAGCTTCAAGATGAGGTTATTCAAAATGCAGATAATATTTTACCTTCAATTGATATTGATGAAATGTTAAAAGATACAGAGGGTTACTTGTTAAATCTTGGTTTATCGTTCTTAACAGAACACATTGACGAGATTGAAAAAGGTGCTGAACAAGGGCAAAAGTTTGCAAAAGAGGTATTAAAGAAAAGTGGCTAATCAAGCAATTACAATCGAAAGAAACTTTAATTTAAATAAAATTACATTGGATTTGACAAAAGAATTAAATCGTTCTGCACAAATAATTAAAACAGATCACTTTGAAAGATTAGAGAGTGGTCAAGGCGTAAAAAGTGCATTGGTTCCTTCAAAGAAAAAAAGTGGTAAAACATTAGTCAATACCGGTAAAATGAGAAATCTTGTGATTGAAAGAGCAACAAAACAAAAGCAAGAAGCAAATGTGCATCCCGGAAGAAAACAACGCTATCCAAACTCAAAGGTTACGATGGAAGATGTTGGTGCTTTTCATCAATCTGGAGCGGGTAATTTGCCAAAAAGAGAATGGTTTGGTATTACACCAAAAGCAGAAAAAAGAATTATTAAGATGGTAGAATTAGAAATTGAAAGGCAGATAAAACGTGCCTAATCTACAAGCAACTATATCAAATCAATTATCTACAACAGCAGCACAGACTACATTGTCAATACAAGAATTAGTTTCTACAATGAGGTCACAAGGCATGGCAGACCAAGCTATACGTCAAACATTGTTAAACGATCTAAACTCTGGTGGTCAATTGTTTGGTTCGTTCAGAAATAAATTAAAGAATACTGTTAAGAATGGCGTTGAGCTAAATGCAAAAGATGCTGTTAATACTGAATACAAAGATGCCGGTGTTCAGAATTTTCAATGGATTTCTGTTGGGGATAATAAAGTTTGTATTGATTGTGAAGAAAGACACAGAGAAACAGGTACTCTTGAGTTCTTTGAAACAATAGGATTACCGGCTTCTGGATTTAGTGTATGCCAAACAAATTGTCGTTGTCAAATAGTACCACAAGACTACAAAGGCGAAAACCTTGATAAACCATTAATTAAAAATAAGAAAATACAAAACGTAACCATTCCAAGTATGGCGGGAAAACATAAAACAACAAAAGATTCTTTAGCTTGGATGAAAGCAAATGGCGTTGTAAGTGCAAAATTTTCAAAATTGCCATTAGACTATGCAAACGAAATAACAAAAGCTATTGCGATTATGCCAAAAAGAATTAAAAAAGATTTAGTTGTTGGTGATTTTTCACAATTTCAAAAGGCACAAGGAAGTAAATTCAGAGCCGCATCTGGTCATAACTTTGGCGTTTCTAATATTATTCCGAAAGATTTAACAAAAGCACCAGAATTAAAATTAAGTTGGGAAGAATTAAAAAAAGGAAATTACAGCGATTACAAAATTGTTGGATTTAACACAAGGCAATACAAGTCGTTAAAAGAAGTTTCTAAAAGAAAAATTGCAACAAACGAGCGATGGCTTAAAGAAAAAGGCAGACCATTTCATTTTAATACAACAGGTGAGGCAATGATACATCACGAATTTGGTCATCTTATTGAAAACAGAATATTGTCCATTGAGCAAAGAAAAAAATGGAATCAATTAGCAGAAAAATGGCTAAAAGTAGAAAAAACTGAATATATAAAAAAAAGAACAGCTTGGACAGAGTTTTACGGAGAAGCGTTTGCAGAAGCATGGGGAGCTTATCAAACAGGACAAAAATCAAGATTGCCAGATTACATTCTTGATTTTATAGACAATATTTAATGAAAGAATTAACTAACTCAAACAAGAGGTTAAAATGAGTGAAGAACAGAAAGTCGAAGTCGAGGACGTAAAACACGACACCGCTGATACTGCAAGTGAAGAAAAGCAGCCCGTCAACCAAGTTCCTTATGCACGATTTAGTGAAATGGTGGACGAAAAAAACACGTTAAAAGTAGAACTCGATGCGTTAAAGAAGAACGCTGCCGAGGAGTCTGAAAATCGCAAACTTAAAGAAATGGAATCAAAAGGCGAATACGATAAGATTATGACCGAAATGAATACCAAGTACGAAGTTGCGAAAAAGAAGGCAGATGCTTTTGATGAGTACCAAGTGACTAAACGAGAATCATTGCTCGAGAAGTTAGAAGAAGAAGATCGTGCAATTTACAGTGAGCTATCACTTAACAAGTTGGAAGCTCATGTTGAAAAAGTCACAACGAAACCTTCACCGGCTTCGGTTGATAATTCAAAACCAACATCAACAGGCGGATACGCATCTTTTGAAGAATGGGCTTCGGTTGATCCCGAAGGCTACAAGAGAGCTAATACGCCACAAAACTCTGGGGATATAAAGATAGGTTATGGCGGGTAATATATTCAAAGACAAACTTGATCCTAATAATGACCTTCAACATAAAACAGTAGATGGAGGGAAGGACATTGATTGTACTTATAAAGGTTCTTCTGTCACGTATGACGAATATCTTGATATTCATGAAGAACGTGGGGAGCGAGTACAAAAGGGCAAGAAACCAGATAGTATTGGTGTTTTTAGTGGATTTGGGCCGGGGACGTTGAAGAAGCCGTATGATGACTAAACTTTTAAATAAATTAAAAAGGAGTTAAGCAATGGCTTTAACTAACACGTCAACTGCTGCCGGTGGTCTGGGAAGAACCATTGGTGACGCAGTCATAGCGTTTAATCATAGTAATGTAATGTATCCACTTGTAACCGTAAAACAAGCAGCAAGAGGATCAAACCACGTTCAATTTTCTGATTGGACAAAACTTACTTCTGGTAATGTAACTGCTGCTACACAAGCAACAGCAACGACTGCAGTAGCAATTACAACTGCTGCACGTACTGCAACAATCTCTGAACACGTTATCGAATCACAAGTAAGTGACCTCGTAATGATGGGTTCTGGCGATGATGTTGAAGGACAAGCAGGGCCGGCACTCGGTAATGCAGTAGCTGCAAAACTTGATGACGACCTTGTAGAACTTGGTAAGACCTTTTCACAAACTGAATGTGGAGCGGGTACTTCTTTGGCTTTATCTCATATATTTGGCTCAATGCGTCAATTGAGAGCAGCCGGAGCGCCTATGCCTTACAATTTGGTACTTTCACCAAAACAGGTTTGGGGTGGAAAAGGAATCATCTCCTTACTACATAACACCGCATTAGATACTGCGGGTTCAAGTACAACCGATACTGCAACTGCACGTCCGGTTGGAATGATGGGCGCAAAAGGCGAAGAAGCTTTCCAAACAGGATTCGTGGGTTCAATCGCAGGTTTTAACGTGTACTGGTCAGACCAAACTGATGAAGATGTCAGTTCTGGCGGAGACGCAGCCGGTTTTGCATTTAGTAAAGGTGCAATCGGTCTTGGTGTTGGTGCTGAAGGTTTATTCCGAGTACGTACACAAAGAGAAGAATCAGAACGTATGACAAAGTATGTCTGTACAGGGTTCTGGGGACAAGTTGAAGTAAAAGATGCTTATGGTGTCTATATTTTATCTGATGTCTCATAATTAGTTATTAATTAACTAAAAACGTGATGGGCGGGAGCAATCCCGCCTAATCGCAAAGGAGTTTATTATGAATAAATATTTTAAAAAGCCTAATGGCGTAATTGTTGAATACAACGAAAGAATGCATGACATTAAATCTCTTGAAGATAGATTCGAAGAGTGTAATGCAGACGGAAGTAAGCCAGAGCCAAAAAAAGCAAAAAAAGATAAAAAAGATAAATAATTTAACCAATATGCCCATGAGAATGACCGCTCGGCAAGGCATTTAAAGGAGAAACAATATGTCAATGAGAGAATATGGAGTTGTAGAAGCTCAAAATTTAGCAATGGGACAAGCCGGTTCAATATTTGTAAACGGCACAACCGCAGTAACGTGTGGTGCGGGTTCTGGAGTATTTATCGCAATTCAATTTACAGAAGATACAGTATTTGCTTCTGGTAGCGGGGGACTTGTCGCTGAAACAGAACAATTGTTTCCAGACGATACAGGCACAGGCACGTTAATAGATGCCAATGGTGGCGCTGCAATTGATGGCGAAACATTCCCACAAGGAATGACAATTTATGGAAGATTTACAGGATTTACATTAGCATCGGGTGCGTGTATCGCATACGTAGGATAATGTTAAAATTAGGATTAGCCGTCTTAAATGTACCTAACCAGACAGCACGTTTGGCGAGGGATTTATGGCGTAGCATTAACGACACTTGGACGAATGAAGAACGCAAGTGGCAGAAAATAATTTAAGGAGAATATTATGGCAGCTTTAGGCGCACAGAGCATCGCATCAAGTTACGAGCAACTTTTACACGTTGATCGTGATGGAGGTGGTAACTCTACAACTCATGTCGCTATCAAAGACGGTGACAACGGGACAACTTTTGGCTTCACTATCGCATCGGATGCATTGATGATGTCAAGCACCAATCGTTTAGAATTTGGTGATACAGGAACTTATATACATCAATCAGCAGATGGTGTACTTGATCTAGTTTCTGATACAGAAATAGAAATAAACGCAACGACTATTGATATAAATGGTGCGGTTGCAATGGACGGAGCAATGACAGGCGGAACTAATATCACCATATCTGGTGAATTAGATGCAGCAACGCTTGACATAAGTGGTAACGCTGATATTGCGGGTACGACCAATTTAGATGCTGTCGATATTGATGGTAATGTACAATTAGACGGAACATTCACTATTGGTACAGATGGTTCTGGGCAAGATGTAACATTTTATTCTGGAACATCTGGTGATTCTTTTGTCTGGGATTCTTCAGAAGAAAAATTAACTATCACAGGAACAAACGGACAAACAGCTTTAGATATAGCTGATGGAAATTTAGTTGTGGCTGACAATATCGACCTCGAAGGTGATATAGACGTAAATGGTACGGCTAATCTCGATGCCGTAGATATAGATGGATCAGTACAAATTGACAACACAGTTACAGTTGGTGCAGACGATACAGGATACGATGTTATTTTTTATGGCGACACAGCAAGTTCAAATATGACTTGGGATACATCTGGCGATGATTTGATCTTAAACGATGCACGATTATTTATTGACCAAGATGACAATGATTATGCACTTTATATTGAGGCTCAAAATACAACATCATCAGCGTTTGAAATAATATCTGATGCTTTAACGACAGGAAAAATTGCACAATTTTATAGCAATAGTTCTGACACAAACACAAGAAGTTTAGTTCGGGCTTTTAACGACAACGCTTTGGCAACAGGAACAACAGGTTTAGAGGTTCGACAAGATGCGGCTCAAAAAGCTGTCTTTATAGATCAAAATGCTGATGGGATTGGAATCGACATTGATACAGAAGCAACAACAAAAGCAGCAATTAGAATAATTGATCCAAAAACAACTACGGGAAAGGCAGTTCAAATTGATGAATGTGATGGTTTAACTACGGGAAGTGCTTTATATGTTCACTCTAATAGTGCTGATAATAGTAATAGAAATCTTGTTTCGATTATAAATGACCATGCCTCTGCTGATAATACAAGAGCATTGTATATTCAAAACGATGGTGCATTATATGGTATTGAAATGGCAGGAGGTTGTGGAATACGATTTGATAATACAGTTGCAAGTACAGATGCTCACACCCTTGATGATTATGAAGAAGGTAATATAACACCTACTTTGCTTGGTTCGAGTAGTAATCCAACACAAATTTATAATTCAAGAGGTGGCTTTTATACTAAAATTGGTAACAGAGTATTTTATACAATAAGACTTGAAATGAATGGAAGTGGAATTTCTGCGGGAAGTGGAAATTTAATAATTGGAGGATTGCCGTTTACTGTTAAAAATGATATTAATAATTATGGAGCAGTTAGCGTTGGAGTTACTGGCACATTCGGAACTGGACAACATGGAGCGCCAACAACTGGCTATCATAGTGCCAATGAAACACTTTTACGTTTACAAGTTTATGATAACGATGGTGGCAATATTAGCGGTGTTTCTGATGCCGATGCTGCGGATATAACTAATGGCACTACAATTACAGTTTCTGGTCATTATATTATATAATAAATTTTTAATTGGATAATTAAATGGAAAAACAGGAGTAAAAAAT
>TARA_R110001606_G_scaffold76167_1_pt1 | contig 27012 bp, 44 predicted proteins | sample TARA_R110001606 | Tara Oceans TARA_R110001606 (sample SAMEA4398315) | marine metagenome | biome: Polar Biome; feature: [SRF] surface water layer (ENVO:00010504); material: water (ENVO:00002006), including particulate matter (ENVO:01000060) such as... | depth 5 m
TGCCTTTGGACAGTTCAGCCCAGACTTTTTGAATCTGCTTCATATTATTTTGATCCGATTATAGATCGTACTTGGTTTTCAAATTTCTCTAAACCTTTATAAACGATTTCCTTAACAGTTTCTCTATTGTATGTAGCTGAGAACATACGATCTTGATACTGTTTGAAAACTGGCAGAGTTGATATTTCCATACCTAGCTCATCAAATTGTTCTTCAAGATCCTCATAAGTGCTCTTGACATTAGCCTCAAATTCTTCATTCAAGCTCAAAAGCGTTTCAGCATCACTTAACATGGTGCTAAAAAGAAGATCTAAATCATCTTCAATTATAATTTCTAACTTTCTAAGATCATCTACAAGGCGTTCATCTTCTTTCTCAAATTCTTCAAAATCAGAAACCTTTGCAAGTTTTACATTCTTGCGCTTACCTGCTTTGCTGAGGTTAGCGTGTCTTCCGTTCTTTTTGTCTAGTTCTTCCCAGACCTTAGCAATACGATTCATCTTACTGTGCTATTTTGGCCATTACACGATCAAGAGTAGATCCGTTCTTAGACTTGGCAAGGTCTAAAGGCTTAACGGTCTTAGCCTCTGGCTTGTGGCGCAGTGGCTTACGAGCAGGTGTTTTGCTCATTGCTACTTCTTCTTCTTTTTTCTCATCAGCTACAACATCTTCAGCCATCTCCTTAACGATTTCTTCAACCATCATCTTGATCTCATCAACTACTTGCGCTAATTCTTCTTTGGTTACATAGTTAAGCTGTTCAGCAGGTGCATCTTCAGCAGGTGCATCTTCTTCAGCCGCTTCAACCTCTTCAGCAGGAGCCTCTTCAGCAGGCGCATCTGCATCTGCAATGCCAGAAATGATACCCTCTTCAGTTACCTGCAAGATTTGACCGCTCTCCATAGCGTACTCACCAACTGGTAGAGCTACTTTTTCATCATCTTCAGTTACAATAAATACCTCAGCACCTGCAACAAACTCATCTGCTTCTAATACTGTACCGTTATCTAGTGTTTCTTGCGCTAGTGAAACCTCCATGTTTAGAAGTGTCATAATGCGCTTTAGTGTTTCTTGACTTTTAGCCATGCTGTTGTTTTTTTTTAAAGTAGATCTGTGAATCCTTGTATATAGAACTGTTATATTTCTATTTGTTACCTTTTTGACTATTGATAATATCACGCATGGCATTCAACTTGCGTTCTGCCTGCTGTTCTTTAGCTAAATTCACTTTATCTACAAAGAAACCCTCAATACTAAAACCGCGCACCTTGTTTTTTTTCACATACTCGTTCCAGATTTCATCATTGTTTACTTTCATGCTAACCATCCATGTACCGATTGGTAGATCCATTCCATAGAGTTTGCTTTTGTCTTGATCACCCTCTATGATCCAACTTTCAACAACTGTAAGCCCTTGAATATCTACCGCATGCTCCAGAGTAGCTTTGTTCTGGTTTCCGTTCATTAGAAACAGCTCTGAGGCTTTGCGTACAGTTTCTTTAGAGAAATAGATGTGATATTCTTGATCACCATCTTTACGATAGATCATCTTGTTAGGAATCAAGGCTGATCCCATTAAAATCCTTTTCTCTTGGTCTACTGTGGCTAGTTGCAGTTCTTTCTGCTTATTAAGTGCTATAAAATCCTCTTCTATTGCAGGGGATTCTACTATGCTTATGGCTTGTATGCCAGTAGCAAATGCATCTTCATCTAGTATTAGTTCTATTATATTCATTATCCAAAACTTGCGTTACTTATTTTCTTTCTATCCAATTCTTGCTGTGAGCTTACATCTGATCCTACTACATAGGCTTTAACTGGTTCTTTAGACCCCATGCTTTGAGCCAGTTGGTTTACACCACTGGATCCAACTACATTAAATGATGGGGCTTGCTGTGGAGCGGTTGGAATGTTTGGCTCAGTTGAGCTACCCCCACCCTCAAACTGGGTTGCTCCAATTTGCGCCACTTGTGCAAAACCTGCAACACCTGCCACAATAGAGTTTGCTAATCTTACTGGGAATGGTAGCAGTCCATCTGCACCCTCAGCTTTTAACGCTCCAACTATTGCTTGATATGTCCCTATTATTGCTTGACCTTGAGCTAGGCGTTTCTGAAGATCAAACGCTCGCTTGGCTCTGCTTTCATCCTCTCCTGCATACACCTCTGACAAAGCGGTTAATGCATCAAAGCCATTTGTAGCAATATCCAGAACAGATTCCTCTAGTTCAGTTCTTAGATCTCTACGCAATAGTACAGAATCACGCTCTAGTGTATCTATCTCAGCAAGTGCCTCTGCCTCAATCTGGACTTTCTCAGCGGCCAGTTGCTTATACAACTCGCTTTCTGCATCTAAGCCTATCATTTGAGCCTCTAGATCTGCAACCCTTAAACCTGCGATCTCTGCAATCGCTAGTTTCTGGGCATCTATTTTCTCAGATTCCTTGTATAGCAATTCAGATTCTAGATCTAATTCTATTTGTCGTAGATCTATTTGGTAATTTCTGGCCTCTGCCTCTGCATCTCTACGCTCTTGGACTAATGCATCATTCTCTGCCTCTGCATCATAACCTGCTTGGTTGATTTCAACCTGCTTATCAGCTATCTCAGTGAGCTTTTCTTGGTAAGCTATACGATCCTCATCTAGCCCAGTCATATCTGAGATAGCCTTGAGGTTAGCAAGCTGTATTTTTAACTGTTCTTTTTCAGCCTCTAGCTGACCCTTAATAAGATCATCTATTATCTTTTGCTGTTCTTCACGCTTGGCTAGTGTCTGGTTCTCTTTATCTCTTTCTGCTGTTGCTCTAGCTATGTCATCAGCATACTTACTGGCAATCTTGCCCATGTTGACCTCAGACTGCTCCGCTAACTTGCGTAGCTCTACCATGCGATCAGCATCTTTCATGACTTGATCAGTGTCAATGTTTTTAACGGCTGTTGTGGTTGCATCCACGATTGCCGTGACACCTTGAATAATCTCACCTACTGCCTCGCCTATATTACTAGCTATGTCTACCGCTTCAGTAGCGATAGTAATAGCCGCCTCTTTAATTTTCTCAGTGGTAGCATCTATTTCTGCATTAAGCTCTGCTATTTTCTCAGCATCGTTTTGGCCAAACCATTGCTCGTATGCTTTCTGGACTTGTAGCACCCCTAGCTTTAGAGTGTTTAAGGATATGATCAAAGGCTGTAAGGCTATGGTCATTAATGACCCGATCACTTCTTTCATGGCATCAAATCCGCCATTCATTTCTGATACATTGTTGTAAGCCGTTGCAATCGCTTCAGATATCGTACCCATAACGATACCTACCGCATTGGTTACTTTCTCTACTTGATCCATGATCTTTTGGTTGCTCATCAGAGCCTCCTTAAGTAGATTGAAACCCTCTACGATCAAAAGTACACCAGTAGCTTTCATAGCTAGACCTAGACCTTTAAAACCCTTGCCTAAAACGCCTACCCCTTTCTTTGCGCCTTTTGCCGCTGTCTTTAAACCTCCTAAAAGTTTAGATTGATTCTTTAGCTCATCATTCTGATCATTAATAGCATCAGTTTGTTTCTGAGTTTCTGCTGTGGCATCTGCTTGTGCCGATGCGAACTTTCCCAGTGCCTCTTCAATGCCTTTGATTCTGGCTTCTAGATCGCCAGTATCTGCATTGATCTTTATAGTCTTTTCTACCGCCATTCTCGTTTAATCTGTGTAGCTACTTCACGCCATGTGCGAGGCATCATGTGCCTACCCTTAGCTATCTTAGTTAACTCACTGTTTGCAGGTACTTGTTTAAGTACACTGATAATGTAACCTAAATTACTGTTCACTGTTATACATCATTTAGTAGTTCTAGGGTAGCCGATCCATCTTTTAGATTGACTTTCATAGAGTTGATCTTGTAATTTCTATTCCAGATCGTGATCAAATCGTTTGATTTAAGCTGTAACACTACGCTCAAAGGTAAAATTGCGTTATAATTCCAAAGCCTTCTAGAGCTGTTAAATAAATCAGTGATGTAATCTTGCCAGTAGTTGACATATAGGCTGTTAGAATCTACCGTAAGGGCATATGGATTGATCTCAGCTCCAAAGTTTATGCTTTGTGATGAATCTCCAGAGGTGTTTATTTCCCACAGTGAGCTTCTTACTTGATTTGTGCCAGTGATGTTAACATAATTTAAGGTGTCTGTTAATGAAATTGCTGTATTGGCATAAAATAAAATGGGATTGCCTACAACTGGAGTAAGTTCGCTATCAATAGCTTTGCCCATAATCACATCTGTTGTATTCTGATTAGCTGTATCACTGATGCGCTCAAATAACATCTGTTCAAATGGTAGCTCAATAGTAAAATCATCACCATCATAGGTAAATTCTGTTTCCAGATCTCCATAACCTAACCCGCCATTATTAACTCTGTATTTTTCAGCCAGTATAGTTTCACTTTCTTGAAATCTAAAACTGATCTTTTTGTACAGTGGGATCTTTGCTAGGGAATGGCTATCTGATTTGATATACTTGGTGAGGTCATAAGTAGATCCCTCACCGTACCAATCATCTAATGGCTCTATATCGTAAACATCTTTACCAGTAGGAATCAATACTAGATTAAACATCTTTAGTAATCCCTGCAAGAAATCTTCTATGGTGATTTCTGGCATGTGATCTGCCATAGTTACAGTAGGATCGTAATACCAACTTGCCCCATCCATAGTAGTAGAGGCTAACACTGTATTAGCAAATCTATACTCTACATCCAGATCACTCATTACAGCACTTGCACCGTTTTGGCCACTTAACGCTATTTGGTAAGTATCTCCAGAGTTAGGGAAATCAAAATACTGTACCGTAGATGTATTTGCTTGGTGAGTTGTTCTGCGAACTGCAACACCGTTTTTTATTATTACTATTTGAAAGACTGTGGTAGCTGTGGTAGACATCCGTATCTCTAGTGATGTACCGCTAGTATCTGTGTAGGTATCTGTGGCATCATTATACCCAGTGCCAGTAGTCAAACTGCTTACTGGGTTAAATACCTTGTAATCGTTTGGGGCATTATCTTCATTGAACAGATAGCCCTCATTTCTATGCGCCCACATAAATAGATCTGTGAACTTATCAGTAGCAAAGAAATCTGAATTAAATGTAACTGAGTATTTAGCCTCTATTGCATCAATGATCTTTGAGATCCTTAGTGCAGGCTTAAAGTCATTCTTAACTAAACCGTGTGCATCGTTGGCGGTGTGAAAAGCTATATTTGTATCAGTATGATTAGAGCTGTTTGAGCTGTAAAACAGATTGCGCACTGGGCTTATTAAGGGGTATATAACGCTGTTGCTAGTGCTGTTTACATAACCGCCAATTCCTGCTTTTACTGCACCATCATTGTAGGTGTGGTTATAGGCTGATAGATCTAAATCGTTTAGCATGTCTTTTCCAAACTTACCTTTAAGGCTAGTGTTCATTCCATAGAATGCAACTGTATAAGTTTTTGGTCTACCATCTGCCATGCTCACAGATTCTAAAGCTATTACTCCAGATCTATATAAAAAGCTGTTGATCTGTATAAACGCTTCAAGCCTACTGTTAGGCGTTAAGCCATTGGTAAGATCTGGCTCATAGTAGTGCTTAAAGATCTTGTTATTCTGCTGTGTTGCGGGTAGTGTAAATGACTGTGAGTAATCACCAAACACTTTAGAAATATCTCTGACATCTTGAGCCGATACATTAAACTCAATGTTCTCGCCATCATGTAGATCTGCCCTCTGGTTCTCTATGTATATTTCTAACTGCTTCATCAGTGTGCTATGTTCAGATCATCAAAGGCGTACTCTACATCTATTGTGTAATTGATCATGCGATCATTGATATGCTTTTGAATTTCTAGTGAGCTAGTATTTATGTTTACCGCTACCCCATTCTGTGTGTAGGTATATGATCTTTGCTCACCGTTTCCAGTTGCAGAAATTGTACGGTCATCAGAAAGGATTACTACATGATCAGAAAGTAGTAGCTGTTTCATCAGCTCACCATGATCCTCACCTACCCATCCAGTATTTAGTTTTCTGGTTTTCTTACTCTTGATGTTGTACTTCTTATACTGAGGATCAAATTTCGGTATAGAGTAATTGCCACTAGAATTAATAGATCCAGTGGAGCGTTTAAACTGCTCACTCTGGACATTTACAGAATCAGTTGATTTCTTAAAGAAAGTGATGTAGTCCCACATACCAAACTTATTAACAAAAGCCATATGTACTGGTGTCTGTTTTGGTTCACATGTTACATAGAACTTTCTACTATCAACTACCTCTGTGCCGCTCATGAGATCAATCCTATACCATTGCATATCCTCTGGATTTCCTACACCTCCGATTTGCTGATCTCGCATAAACTGCGTAAGATTAGGAACCCCACATGGAAACTGTTTGATCGCCTCAGTAGCATTTCCTTGATCAATGCTAACTGTGTGAGTAAAGGTGTCCGCATTAGACATCGTTACTTTTATTTTTATATCTACTGGCATAATTAAGGTGTTGGATTGTTACCGTATGATCCATCTATTGAAACTGCATCCCAGTTCTGGCTTACTTGATTCCAGACATCATTAGCAAGATCCCAATCTGTATCTGCAAAGCTCTCTAATGGATTCATCCATAATCCCATGACCATAACATCATCTTTGTGGACATACCTCTCAGCATCTACCATAGTAATACCGTATTGGTAATGGTAGTTTGCGCCATCCTCAAAGTTAGAGTAGCCGCCAGAGAATAGGAACGCATCCCAGAAACCAGTATGTGTTCTGGCTGTGGTGTCGGTATGGGTATAGCCCATAGTGTATTCTACTTGACACCATTTAAGCATACCAGATGCTGTATCTCCAACCGCCTTATCATCTAAATTAGCGGAGCTGTAAGCTATGTACTCATTTAGAAAGTGGCTTATGTCAGCATAGAAATCTGTACTGGGAAAGTTAGATGTTCTGGCTATTGTAAAAGTTGGTGAGGATGGTCTGCTAGTAAACGCACCATCCCATATATAGATCTTTAAGTTCACAGATGTGAACACAGATACTGCTGAATTGGTATAGGTGATAATTACTGGACTTTTACTACCTACAAAACCAGTTGGTGCTACTGTTGGCATTATATATCTATGTTAAATTCATCAATCATTTTTTCTAACTCTTCAGCTATCAGAAATTGTAACTGAGCAGGTAGATCTGCATAAAGCTCTTCTAACCCTTTGCTAAAAAACTCGGTCTTTGGTAGACCTCTATCTTTAACCTTTCTGGCAATTAGCCATGCAAGGTTTTTTCTGTTTGCTACTGTTTGCTTTATAAAGCTACCAGTTTCTGGATCCCTTACTTTGATCCTGCGCTTGTTCATCCATTTAAGAATGCTCATCTGGTGTGCATTGCTCTTAGTAGAGTAAGCGTTCTGATAAGAATAAGGACTGCCCCCCTGCACCTTGAACTTTCTACCAGAAACCCCTGCATCTAGGAACTTACCATATGATGCCATGAAAAACTCAATGGCTGAGTGTACACCTCCTGCGGTTACTACATACCCTATGCTGTCTTGCAGATTTCCAGATGAAACCATTCTGCGGTTCGCTGTCTTTCCATCGTTATACTTGATCCTCTTCTTTGTACCCAGTTCTAGTTTAGCCTTGCGTACAACCTCCTTTGCGAATGCATGGAGTTTGCTTTGGATCACATCGTTTATTATTGGACTAGCCACAGATACTTATTTTGTTTCTAGTCTGGATGCTGAGGTCTACACCCCATCCACTTAATGTATTTTCAAAGCGATCTGTAAATGGATCACATGATGGATCACCTACAAGGTGAAAGCCATCTATATGGGCATCACCTTTCTTGAGGTTCTGAACCAGATCATTTACCACATAGAGCATAGTGTTTAAAACATCCTGCTCATTGTTGACCCCATAGAATGGCTGTGCCTCATCTCTAAGATCTTTTTTTGAAACATCTACCACATCCATTACCAGAACAGAAACTGAATGCTCTATGACATGATCAGTTATTGTAGCACTGCCTAACATAACATGTGCCAGTGGATAGATGCTTTGTTTATTTAGATCAACCTCAAAGATGTCCCCATAGGTAACCGTGTTAATCTGATCGTTAGCATCTAGAATGCTTTTTATTTTATCTAGTATATCGTAAACCATATACATAGAACCAGAAAGTGGTGTAAGTGTAGTATAGCTATTTCTTAATTGACCGCTCTATTGCCTTACGCTCTAAGTCTTGCCTTTCTTGATCATATGTCAGCTTAGTAAAACAAAGGTGTATAGGCATCTTGGTAATCTTATCATAGTTCATTAGATCACCACTTGCTAAATGATCTATGCTAGACAGCCATCCCCACTTCCTGCTGAAGTTCCCCTCTGGTGTTAAGTTTGCTCCAGAGTTGGAATCTGGATCTCCAAAGATGTCTGGGTATGTTGTGATAACTCCTTGCTTAAATCGCAAAAAAAAACCAATGCCCCCAAAGCTACACCCAAAGGGAAATCCTTATATCCATCATTTGGCTCATAAGGTTCTATGGTGTAACGCTCTTTTAGTTTCTGTGTAATAGGTCTGTATAGGACTGCCACAGTTTTGTGTAGCGTGTCCATATCGGATAGGTATTCATCTAGATCTACATACTCCCCCAGTGTCATTTCTTCAATGTTTGTAATGAACCCATACTCAATACCTCTGTATTCTACGATTGGCGTAAGCTGATTCTTTTGTCCAATCATTTCTAGTAGCTCACTCATCATGGTAAAGAAACCATCTGACTGCATAGTCAATGCTGTCCGTAATGGTATGCCCAGAAAGATCTCTGCCGCTTTAAGGATTGAGAATGTAACATCTTCAGTATCTACCTTTAGGTATCTCTGGTACTGCTCAACTGTCAGCTCGTTTATGTGTTCTGGGAACTGTACTTTCAAGTTCTTATCTGATGGCATAGGTTCCATAGCTCTTGTTTGTCTTTCTGTTGTAGTTGGTAATTGCAAGGCTCATGACTGTATCATCATGTAAGCCTACTGGATGTCCGTATTTAATGTTTCTGGTTTTTGGACTGTACTCATATGTAAAATAACCTAGCTCTTGGTAGAGGTAAGGAAATAGCTTTTCACTAGGTATGCAGATGCTCTCTTCATTTGTATCAATGATCAGCCCCTCTACAATCTCGTTTTTGCTTTGCTGTGTAGTTATAAAGGGGTGAGTGTTTTGCCACTGCATTTTGATCTGCTCATATATTGGATCACCTACCCCATTAACCTCAACCATGCATGATGCATTAAACTTGCGTAATCGGCTCACCACCTCTTTAATCATGGTGTGCCATTGGTTCTGGTTATCTCTGTATATGTCCACTACTGTACCTTTTTGATCCATGATCGTTAGCACTGTGAAATCCTCTTGCTTTCCTATATCCAAACCTGCAAAGCATTTGCCTACTGGAGATGGGTATCTGTCTAGTGTAGCAATCTTATCTACATTCTGGAATACCTCGCCACCCCCATCTAGAAACTCTGCTAGATACTCTTGCCTAAATACTTTTTCTGGTACAGTCTTTTTTGCCTCATTGATCTCAGCATGATCTATAAAGGGCGTGTCGTAGGAACTGCCCTTGTAGCTCATATAGTTTGGATACTCTGAAGATGTACCGTATTGGTACAGATCATAAAACCAGTTCTTTCCTTTGGGTGTAGAAATGAACAGCACTTTCTTACCTCTAACCAGTAAGGTAGGCTTGATTGCCTCCCGCCATGCATCATCCTTAATATATCCTGCCTCATCTACTATACAGTAGTCTAAGGTCATCCCCCTTATGTTATCATAGCGTTCTGCTGATCTGAAATAGATCACTGATCCAGTGGATAGGGTTATCTCGTTTGTAGAGTAGTTGTTTGATCTAAGCAATGCCGTACCTCCTATGGCTTGGATCACCTCTTTCTGAACTTTGTTGGCTTGTGAGTAGACTGGAGATACCCAGAGGATCTTGCAGGGTGCATCATTGATTGCCCAGTATAAAGCTAGGTTCTCAGCCATCATAGATTTACCAAACTGTCTACCTATGGATGCTACATGGTATTTAGCAGATCCATTAATAACACTGTTTAGCAGTTCCCTTTGTTTGGGGTGTGGTGTGAATGCAGTTATTTCCACTGGTTGGTTATTCTTTCCAATCGCCAAACTTGAGTGTAATGTTCTTGAATAGATCCTCACCCTCATTACCTACAATCTCTTGCCTAGCTAGTTTAGGGATCATGTACTCACTGAGCTTTAGCATCAACTCTAAGGCTTGTTTGGGATCATCTCCTGCTACATCTGCTAACCATCTTGACATATTGTCCAGATTGCTTTCTACTAGCATCTGATAGGCTTCTTTTATTTCTTTGGTTGTAGCGTTTGGTGCGCCCTTTTTGCGGCCTCCCAAACTATTCCCTTTCTCAAATGGCATGTTACATCATGTTAGTTTAACATATATGAAACCAAAAAAAAAGCACAGTGTACTACACCATGCTCTTTCCCTCGTTTTAAAACCAATAAAACAAATGCAATATCCTACTCCGCAGTATAAATACTAGCATTCAATTCCAAAGATAACCAAATCATCCAAAAGAATGTCAATTAGTTCTCTTTTTTTGAACTGATTAATGCCCACCCCACAGTTAGGGCATAGAGTATTACCATGATTATAATCTGAGCCATTTTCTTCTTCTTTCATATTTGCGTATAAGTCTAGCATTGTTCATAAGATGCTCTGTTGCATCATCTAGGTTGTTTAGGTGTGAACATACTAGGACAGTGTTAATAGTGTCGTAGCGTAGTTCCCTAAGCGTTTGGCGTACATATCGCAGGTGCTTACCTTTTCTTCTAATGGTTTGTAAGATCATAAGGCTCCATGTATGTAATAATCATGGAGCATGTCTTGCACCTCCAACTTTTCTTTACCTGCAAAGAAATGGTTGTACTGCTCTAATGCGTAGTGTACTTTCTCTTCACCTGCATTATAGAAATCGGCTGTGCAGGAGTACACACCGATATCACATGAGGCTTTATCTATTACCAGAAAATCAAAATCTGTGTAATCACAATTGAATAACTGACAGTAGATGTAGACTTGAACTCCATACGAGAATTTAAACCTAGCTGAGTACACAAAGTTTTTAAGGTCTGCGGTAGTCTTAAGATCAACGATACCTCCAGAGTTCTTGAGTATATCTGCTTTGCCTCTAAAGGGTATACCCTCTATGTAGCCAACGGCAGGAACCTCAAATCTACTATTGCTTAAAAGCTCTCTGGCTTTCTCATTCTTAAATACAGCATCTGCAATACGCTCTGCATTGTATTTCTCTTTATTGGTGTATAGCACATGTTTAGGATGTTCTGCGCTCATCTCTTTCCAGACCTTAGTGGTTTTTGTTGTGGTTTCACAAAAAACCAACTCATCAAGTCTATGGGGTTCTAGTACCATCATGTGGATTAGGCGGCCATCTCTTAGTGCTTGGCTGTTTGTTTCCTCTCCATACTGTTGTAGGTTCCAATATGTCTTTGGACTGTCTAGGATCTTCTTTACGCTAGAACTGCTTAGAGCGTTCTTGCCTAAAAATCCATAATAGAACTCATCATCATAAGCCTGCTCTATTAGCCAGTCATGATCATATAGTTTGCCATCAAATAGTTGTATTTCTTTCATCTCTCTTTGGTGTTAAATGTGTCAAGCTATCGCCTGACAATGTATTATTAAAGGTCAGTTTATACCCTTACTTATTTGGTTAAACCTAATGCGTTTAAAAAACGCTGTCCCTTATCACGATCAAGTGTTTTAATCAATCGGTAAATGACTGCGCTTGCCCTTTTGGACTTTTCTTTGTAGATCTTAGAAGTTTCAGATCCTATGTTTGCGTAGATCTGTGCATCTACCCAGAGCAATAGATCTATCTTTTTAGTTTCTGATTTCTGAGGATCGTTAAGAATTTCGTAGGCTTTTGCTACTGCGATTTCTGCATCCATATTATAAAGCACCTATGTTATGTAAATATCTGACCCACATCTTAGCTACCATAGCATTACGCTGTGGCTTAAAAGGGAATCGCCTGCGCATTAGTGCGTTGGCAATTCTTCTAAATTGAGTTATTTTATTTTCCATACTGCAAGTTAAAAGTTAGACTTGTTAGCTTACTATCTGCATCCGAACCATGAAAGATTTGGTCGTATGTTTTAGTGGCGTTGAATAGCCTCCAGTATGCATCTCCTGCTACTTCATCATGGAAACAGTAAACTGTCCACTGTGCGGAGTGATCCGCTGAATCCTTAGATTTCTGGTAAAAGGTTCTACTCTTTACTAATTGAAAATTCTGCATTGTTTATAAATTGGTTAATAAGTACCAATATATAAAAAAACTAACTAACTGGTATGGTGGCTAGTATAAGATCTTCACAATCTGACAATCTTATATATGTGAATATGTCTTGAGCGTATGGTCTGCCTAGCCAGATGTTCGGCATCTCATGGCACATAACACCCATTTGGCGGTGTACTGATCCATCGTAAGGCTCACATAGATCCAGAGTTCTAGACCTCAGCCTATCCTTATCAAATACATGAAAGCCCTCTGGAAATAGAAAGGCTACAAATTCTGCCTTACTCTGCTTTGCACACCAACCATGATACCCCCATCTATTCTGCATCTCTACCAGAATGAATCCGTACTCATGTGATCGCTTCATGCCTTTAACATCAATCTTGCGGCCTTGCCAGATAAAATCAATATGCTGTTTGTCTTCTTTGGCATCAGTCTTAGTTGCATTGGTCAGCTCTTGAAAGAGTGCCTCAGCATTTTGACCCATCTCTTGCACATGCTTAATTCTTTCTGGGGATAGCTTTAAGCTATTCTTTAAGTAATTATGTAAACTCATTAAGATCCGTTTGAGTTAGTAGCTTATTGTCTTTGTAAAAGTAAAGGATCATGTCTTTGTACTTGACCCTTAGACCACCATACCCCCCAGACAAATCAAACCTCCAGACCTTTCCTTTATGGTGGGATGTGATACCCACCCCCTCGTTAAATTCTGTAATATCATGACCATTGGCAAATAGCCAAGCCATGAGCAGGTTACTTAGTTTTTCCCTGCTCAACTGTCATAAGTATTGTAGAGGTTTTTGAGATCATCAATATGAGATTTCCATTCTCTAGGTGAGCAGGTGCAGGGTACAAACATCTTATGCTGAAATGTTCTAGCATGGATCTCACTTAGTGGCTTTTGCCATTTGTCTTTGATCTCATTACCATTAAACTCACCGAAGAATTTGTCTAGGGTTTCGTACTCATCTCTTTCTAAACACAAAATATCTGTGCGCTTATAAGGAAAGGCTTTATTTAAAGCGGCCTTTCTAGCATCGCATCCGCAATCAATTCCAGTGGCCTCTGCAAAAGCATCTACCACCGCTTTAATACCAGTGGCTTTAGTTATTTTCTCTATCGTGTCACCCACCCCTTTTGAGGTGGTCGTAGTCTTGGTTCTTGTAGTCTTGGTAATCTTCTTTGAGCTTTTCTTTGACATATGTCCTAGTCTTTTTAATTGTATCAAATATGTTTTTTAATGAGATCTTGCTACCCTTGCTAATATCTCGCATGCTTAGATCACTCTGATAGTATAGCTTAAAAAGTTTGTCATAATACCAGTGCATCTCTGAGCTAGTATCGTACACCAGATCAACCATGTACTCAAAACTTTCTGCCTCTTTATGATCAAATGAATTTAGATCTACTATATCCCACTCTGGGAAATCATCTAAGGCTACGGTATCAATGACCTTAACACTGCCCTTTACTGATCGCACGATGTTTCTAAGTGTAACCCAGATAAAAAGCATGTTAGGCTTTCCATCGGTTATGATGGTGCTAGGATCTTTAATGTACTTGTGAAGTCTAATGTACATCTCCTGCACAATATCTTCAGATTCATTACCTGCGCCTAGCTTGTAAGCCATGCGCACATAGTCCTTGTGGTATTTACTAATTAGATCTAACACTACCCTACTGGTGTTTGCCATGTTATGACAATGGCAAAAACTACCAGACAGATTTGAACGCTGTGATAGGTAGGATCCTCAAAATCCTCATCCATTTTACTATTCCAGTAGTTAGCACCTAGTAGCATACCTGCCAGTGGAGCTATGTCAATCGCATAATTCATATCTATGTAGTTTATCTTCTAGCTGTAAGATCTGTGCGCTCTTATTATTAATCAAAGATCTTAGCCTTATATTTTCTAGTACAGTATCCATCCTAGCAAAACCTGCTTGGTAATCATCTGATGTAATTATATTACTCATGATGTCCTCACACACCTCAAACATTCTTTGATATTCTGTATCAAATTTCATGTTCATTTCGTGTTGTCTTGCGGCATGTACTACTGTTGAGTGATCCTTGCCCATGACAGATCCAATCTGGATCGTAGTAAAAGCTCTCCTTGCACTAACCATAAAAGCAAAACGGCATATGATATTATAACGATTACGATTTGGTCTAACATTAAATATCTCTGTGTATCGTTCCCACTCTAATAAAAGTAGTGTCTTAGTCATTCTCTATTTGTGTAAGGTTTATATCTAAAATATCAAACTGATCTTCATACAGCTTGACCTTTCTCTGTAATTGCTGTATGGTAAGCCTTAAGGATGCATTCTTGGCTTGTGCATCCCAGATCATTGGTTCAATCTCTTCAACCATATCTATGCATGCATCCATTGCTCCATAGATACTCATTAGGTCTAGGAAAATATCCATCTCATGACTATCTACATCGTTATCTGATGGCCTTAGCGCATTTGCAATTTCCATTAAATCACGATTCTTAGCTCTTAACCAGAGCCTAGTCATTGATTTGCTCATTCCTAATTCTTTGAGTTCAATGTAGTCCATTTAATTAAAAGGGAAAATTTGATTGTGTAGTTTCTTTTTTACTTATCAAGTTCTGGCCATCTATTTCAAAGCCTACATTGTCGGGCAGGCTTCTTAATTTAATCGGCTCATCTTTACTTGTAGGTCTGCCGCCAGTTTCTATCTCTTTGATCTTAGCCACATGAATATGTGAGTACATCCACTCAGTCGCATGTGCAACATAGCGGTGAACTATAAGCATAGAATCGCTACGGTTGCTATACTTACCACCCCCCTCAGTGTCTGACATACTAGGAGGTATTGCTAGACCTGCATACTCATGAGTTGCAGGATGCTTTTTTCTTAGTGCCTCTGTTACCGCATGGGTACATAGCCATATAGAAACCTTACGATCCTTACACCAATTTCTAAAGTGTGTAAGCACCTCATAGTCGTATTCATGACCGCCTAGCTGTTGAAACATCTCTTTGTCTTTTGCTAGTGAATTGTATGGATCTATCATAAACCCATCAAACTCATGTTGAATATGTAGATCCGTAGCCTCTTCTATAAGATCACGATAAGTATACATTTTTTGATCTGCATCTATCATGACAAAGTGTTGCATCATGAAATCCAATGCCTTTTGCAATTCTTCTTGAGTTGATCCCTTTAGAACCTTTCCCAAATAGAACTCACAGATCTTTGTAGCTATGCTAGAGGCCGTATTCTCGCTAGAGTATACCAACCATACCAAATTGTTTTTAATGCTCTGTAAGACCATTAAATAAAGCACTACGGTTGTCTTGCCTACATTGGCATGTCCTAGCACTATATTGAGATCTGACATTTTGAATACAAAATTGGTATCTATTCTATGATGCCCAAATTCATAACCAGTTTTAACCTTGCCCCTCCTAATTAAATCTAGTTTATTATTAAGGTCTGCATACGATACTATCATTTGTTTTTGGTTTTAACGGTGAGTAAATAAAAAGGGGCGGCTGTATGCCACCCCCCTTATTTTATCTAGAAAGGTAGGCCATCATCAGCTACTTTTTCTACTACCGCTGCTTTTTCTCTACCAGAAAAATGCTCTGCATGTGTTGCTCCAGATGTTTCTGGCTTCTTGCTTAAGACCCAGTTGACCATGCGCTCTGCATTATCTAGGATTGTCGCTAGATCTTTACCACCTATTTCTGCTGAGGCTTTCAATGCTGTTTGGCGCACGATCAACTCATCCTTTGCGGTGTGAGTAGTCGGCTTTGTACCAAATGCTTTGGCCGCAGGAGTTGCAGGTAAACTTGCAGGTGCAGATTCTGATGGGGTTGTACTACCCTCAAAGTCTGGGTTACTTGGTTTGATGTTATAAAACATCTTACCGTTATACTCCTTACCAGAGATCTCATAATTCACTTGCTCACCTAGCATAAACTTATCCTGCTGTTCGCTTTTGGAATTATACTTTCCGTTATCACCATTTGCAAAAGTGATGTAATAGCCATGTAGGGTTCCGTACTGGCTTTCATAAGGTTTGTTAGTGGGTACTACTTTTGTTACCTCACTCAATTTGATTGTTGATTCCATGTGTTTACTTTTTAATTATTGGGTTATACAAATCTACTTTAACGATACAAAAATTTCTTGTAATTTCTTGGTCAAACTTGATACTAACTTCTTTGTAGTATTTAGGGCTGTCATCATAAACATATCCCAGATCCACAAGAGTATCAGCAACAAATTTTGAAACAAGTATAACATTATCCACATCATGCCTACTATTGTAAGAGATCCTAATGCGAATAGATTCTGCGTAATAACGATCGTAACCATCCAGTGCGGCTTCAACCTCTTTCTTATACGCATCTTTAACTTTCTTACGGTATGTCCAATGTTTTCCACTGTATAAAGTATTAAGTGAAACTGCCTTTGGTAGGATCAATTCCAGAGTTATCATGTTTTCTGTCATAAGCTATATATTCAAGTTCCTTATTAAGATGGTCAATCGCCTTGAGTATGTCATCCTCAATTAGATTGTCTGGTTTCTTGCCTGCTCTTAGCAAGTAGGCAATAGCCACACCTAAATTATAGCTATCTCTGGAAAAATCCATACAGACATCAAAAGCCTCTAACTCCTTATACTTACCTATGTAGTAATCTGGTGTACTACTTTTTTTTAGGCTCATAGAGGTAGGGCTTTTGGTCTGGGATTCCGAAGTGGAGGTATAAGTGGTTGTAAACTGTTTGTCTATTGCATTCATAACTCTTCGGGTATAAGATCTCTTTGGCTCTCATTGGCTGTTATGTATTTGGTGATCATAAGATCTACCGTTTCTGGACATAGGTCTTTCCGAGATTGCTCTCTATATGACCAGTTCATTACATGATCCAATCTTGTTTTCAATGCCTTGACCTCAGCCTCTAGTACATTAATGTACAGATCTCTGTCATAGTGTCTTTTTACTTTCATATGCCCAGTTCATAGTTATAAGATTCATCAATAATCATGTCGTACCACTCTCTGGAGTGCGCAGGATTAGATCTAGTAGTCTGGTTGAATGCCCATGCGGACAGTGCAAAATACTGATCTATTTCAAGGTGCTTAATGCTGTCAAACAGCTTGCCTTGAAGATCGTTTGGGCATGTACCCATCAGCCATGCCATGTGTTCGGCACGCTTCATAAAATCTGTCATAATATATATGTGTTGGTTAACCCTACTAAGTTATATAAACTGGAGTTATTCACATACTGGTGAATAAATAGTTATTAACATGTGCTTGCAGGGTTTAATAATACCTATATATTTTATATATATATATACTCTATATACTATATACTACTCTATAAGAGTAGTTATATAGTATATTATATATAGACAAAAAAAAAGAGGCTTGTGCATAAGCACCGCCTCCTTTTCATGTTAACCAAACTAAGATCTATTTGATTCTTTTATCAACTGATCTTACCGCAAAGTACCCACCAACTACCGTAACAGATAACATATTCCAAAGGGATATCCATGCGTTATTAACACTTACCAGACCTAGACCATCAAAGAAAGTAACTACCACTAAGAAACTAATCACTACGATTAGCACCAATGGGCGTACATTCTTAGATAACCAACTATCTGATTTCATGTCAGAGTTCCATCTCTTGCTGATCTCAGCTTCAATGGATGTTCGCACAGCTTGTTTTTCTTCTGGTGTGGTTACAAACTTATCTATGACATTGCTAACGGCCTCAATAGTGTCAGCCGCTCCTTTGCCTAGTAGTCTGTTTATTAATGGGTTTGGCATTGTTGTTTTGTTTACAAGTGCATTGTTTACATGGTGTTAGGCATGGCTTATGAGCCACAAGCCTCACATTCTGTATTATCTATATTGCACTGTTCGGGTTGTGTAGCGGTTTCTAATTGCGCTACGAAATCATTAAAGCTGTCAGACATTTTTTAGTCTATCGTTTTCTTTGGTCAAGTAGTGTACTTCAGTTTCTAATCTTCCCACCTTTGCAGTCAGCTGTATCACTGATGCATTGCTCTCCTCTAGCAAGGTTTCTAAGCGGAGAACTCTTTGTTTAAGGTCATCACGGAATTGGACTGTATCATTTTGCATGAGGTCTTGATCTTTTATATCTGATTTAGCCTTCAATCTTGCCTCTAAGTATTTCCAGATTCCCGCACTACCTACAACAGTTAAAACGGTTACCAGAACTTGAACTACACCTTGATCCATTATTGTTTATTCCTTGCTAGTTTTTCTTTTGTAACTCTTATGGTATTCCATATTGCCATTAACAATATAATGCACCAACCAATTCCCGATCCGTTAAGCTCTCCAACGCTCCAGAGGTTTTCAACAGTCAGTAAAGCAATCAGTGAGGCTAATTGTACTGATCTTAAACGGTGTGTTAAAGATCCAGAAAGTAAAGCACTCCAAATTTGGTAAACCCCTGCGCTAATTGCAATACATATGAATAGGTAACTGCTATTATGTATGTCTGTTACTAATGTACATGGTAAGGCCACTGCATGACATAACCCGATCATAACCTCATTTGGCTCACTATCAGAATACAAGAAAAGATCCCTAGCTTTTTTTAACCCTTGAAATTTTTCCATAACTCATACTTTGTTTTACCATTTAATTTATAAGCTCTGAGTATCTGGTTTCTGTTTTCAGCTCCTACATAAGATACATGGATCCAATTTGGATGTTTATCACCAAATTCCCAGATCAGCTGATCAAAATCTAAGTTGTCTTTTATGTAATGAAAAACGGTGTAATTATCATCACCGTTATCCAGATCTAAAGCACTACCAACTAGATGCTGTGAGGTTTTAGATCCATTAATTAATGAGTTTAATTCCGCTGATCTGTAACCAGAGGAAACGAATAATGCCCTGCCTAAATAATCTCGTACTGGCTGAAAGATATTTTCTGCTATACTCATTAAGTTTACTATATGCTCTGGGGTTGGATTGTTTTCAATCCCATGCCTCATAGCAGTAGCAGACCTAATCGTTTCCGCCAGTGAAAGGTTTTTAGACAGCTTCATTTTAGTCATTATTAATGTAGGCACTGCCTATGCCTTGATTCATGATATCACCATTACAGCATTTAACTGAATAGGTATCTTTATCACGACACAAGCACCCTCTTCTACCGCCAGTAGGTGATGTTCTACTTGGCGTTTGTATCTCCTTTTTCATCATCTATTACAAATTCTCCAGTTTCAATGCTGACATTTATATTGCCGTATTTCTTTTCTAGTTTCTCACCAAATTTGTCCAATCTTTCTTGCATACTTTTAAAGCGATCCATCGCAATAGTATGGCCAAAATGTAGCTTAACTACTTCTTCTTTTTGGTGCTTAGATTCTGCTACATATTGTTGCAGATTCTCAAGTTCTTTTGCTGTTAATTTTTTTTGTGTTTCCTTAGCCATTTTTCTTATTATTTATTTGTGAATTTTCTGGTTTGATCGTTAAACATCATGGAACTCATCCCATTCATGTATGTGTGTATTTACATATTGTCTACATTCAATGTTTGAGCTGTATTCTGTTATACAGTCTAGACCTTGAACATTACATTCTACTATCCACTCTTCACCAACTAGGTTAGAATAGGGTTCGCAGTTAAAGTTCTCAGTTGGCACAGTGTTCTTTTGCCTCTCAGACATTCTGTAATAGACTTTCATAGCTAGTATGAGGTGAATGTACCACCAGTATTAGTTAGGTTTGGAAAAGTGCTCGCACTGTTGTTAGCGTTGTTCTCAAGTCTGTACTCTCCAAGTAAGTTACTTGTTACAGATGCATCTGTGCCAGTAATTGGTGTACCACTGTTATACAAGGCAGTTATCTCTGACTGACTTAACACCTTATCATACATAGAAACTTGGTCTACACCTCCTTGAAATACATTGGGATTGTTAGTCGTTGAAGATATTATGTCAGCAATAGCAAAAGATCCTGCTGTCCAACTGCTTGACCTTGTACCACTTTGGTTATTTACGCTAGATGTTAGCTGTGCACCGTTCCAATAAAACTGAAAAGCATTGCTAGAAGTATCACTAGCATCATAGGTAAATGTAAAATGAGCAAAGCCATCTGAGTTTACATTACCTCTGTTAGTGCTTTTCCATCCTGCTGAGGAAACGCCAGTGATTGAGGAATTATCATGTAAAGGATATTGTCTTTGTCCAAAAGTGCCATTTACTCTTACTCTAAGAAAAATACGATTAAAGCCTCCATGAAATTGCAAAAATACTTGGTTGCTACCGCTTGGTGTACTGGTACTGATACTACCTAATTGCTCCACAGCACCACCGCCAGAATCTATTCTATACCATCCAGACCATGATAGATCCGTTGAGGTATTCCAACCGATTGAGGATCCACTATTTCTAAGTGTATCATTAACACCATCACCTTTCCAGTAATAATCATTATCAACTAAAGTGCTATGAGTGTAACCATAGAACTCTTTCAATCCATGAGGCGCAGTTTTACTTGCGCTAGTGGATAGACTGGTTAAGGAATAGCTACTACTCCCTAACTCAGTCTTTACATCACTTATACTTATTGATCCGTTGGATTGTAAGGCCATAGCTTATGCGTTTAGATCACCATCAACAGCAATAACATCTCCTTTGACCTTGAGATCGCCAGAGGCTGTTAGCCTCGCTACCTCAACACTGTCAATATAAAAGCTGATAGTATTTGAATCATCAAAATTTACTGCAATGTAATCTGTGGTGCTACCTATTTTAGTAACCCCCTGCGTTAAAACTGTGGGGATCCTTGCTGAACCTAATGCGCCACTCGTAATTTTAGATGCCGCTAGGTTAGGAATACGAGCAGTACCAAATGTACCACTCGTTACCTTACTTGCCGCTAGGTTAGGTACATCAGCCGCCACAATGTTCATTGAGCCAGTTACATCAATATCTCCTAATATCTTTATTGCCATACCCTAAATCTAACTTATTTATCTAAAATTTTATCCTCTTGTACCTACAATACTTATGTGGTAGTTTCCACTTGGTAATCCTGATACTGCTACATCACCAGTAGATGGTTCCATAGTTATATCAGCTAAAACAAAATTACCATCAACATCATATAGTGAAATAGATGCAGGGAATGCACATCTGTGAGATGTTTGTGCTACCGCTATACTTGTTACAGCAGTAAATGAATTTACATATGAGCTAGTTGCAGATCTAAATTCAGTTCCAGAGTTAGTTAACCCTACGCCTGCGCTGTAAGTTGTGTTAGTGTCGGTAGCGACAAAATTTAACTTTCCAGTAGTGTCATTATAAGTAACAGTAATGTTGGTTTCTGTATTACTAGCTACCATTGCGCCAATAATATCTTGAACTTGCTCAGTGCTTAACTGAGTATTTGCCGTTCCTGCGATTGTACCATCAGCCGCTAGGGTTATATTTGACCCCCCACTGAATAATCCTCTAACATAAGAATCACTTAACTGAGTGTTAGCTGTACCTGCAATTACACCTGATGCAGAAAGAGTAATGTTTGAGCCTCCAGAGAATAGACCATAAACAGATGCATCAGATCTGTTTGTATCTGTCGTATAACTAGGTGCGCCAAATGTACCATCGTGCTTTAAGAAATGTCCTGCCGTACCTATTGATGGAACTAAGTTACTATTACCAGTTCCTAATGCCGTACGAATTTCAGACGCTGATTGGTCAGCAGTTGCACTCGTTTCAATACCGTTTAACTTGGTATGATCTGCATTTGTAAAGTTATTCTGTGATAACTCACCATCTTGAATTGAGTAAGTAGTGTTTGTATTTGCTGATGTTAGTGTCTTAGTTGAATTTGTCCAACTTAAGCCACCTGCTAACACTAAATCATCACCTACAATAACATCATTACCATCAACTGTAAATGCAACATCTGTTGCACTGACTAAACCGCTCAAGTCTTGGTCAGCTTTTGCACCTGCTTCAATACCATCTAGCTTAGTCTTTAGAACGGCTGTAAAGTTCTTAGCTGTTAATCCATTATCTCCAACACTGTATGTTGTGTTAGTGTCATCAGAGCTAATCTCAAAAGTGTTAGTTGCTGCTGTGTAAGTTACACTTGTAGCATTCGCACCCTCAAAATTTACTTGCGCTCCAGATCCGATTGTTTCAGAGGTTGTACCATCTGATGCCGTCCATGATCCGTAGGCATCTGCTGATGCCGCAACGCCATCTAATTTCGTTTTAAGCGTATTAGTAAAATCATTAGCAGTTTGAACATCCGCAGAAATAACACCACTAGCGATAGTAATACGGCTACCAATTTTAACGCCCCCTTTAGTAGATGAACTAGCCGTAGGTAAAGAATACGCATTAGCCCCATCAGCCGCATTTTCTGCAAGGCTGTGGTAAGCTGTACCATCATTGGTAAACTGCCATCTTGCCGCACTTTCATCCCATTGAAATATAGGCACAAAAGCACTATCTCCACGATTTACGGAAATACCAGAATCTGCTCCTGCCTCAGCCCCAGAGTTTAAGGTAATGTTTACATCCTCAACCGCTAACTCAGCTGTATTCAAAATGGTGTTTGTACCATTTACAGTAAGGTTACCAGTGATGGTAACATTGTTTCCAAAAGTTTTATTGCCTCCGATTGATTGTACCCCAGAGGTACGAACAACAGTAGTATCTACCTTAAGACCACTGGACTCTTGCGTAAGACCATCGCCTCCCGCTACGCTAAATGCGGTTCCAGAAAGAGATATACCATCTCCTGCTGTATATTCTAAGCCTACAACATCCCATGCGGATCCGTTGTAGATCTTAACTTGATCATCTGTGGTGTGATAGTAAACCTGCCCAGTTGTGGGCGATGTTGGATTTGCAGTCCGATTCTCTAGAGCAAAGTCCGTGATTTGCGAACCCCCTAGATCTAGACTGCTGAGAAACTTAATAGCCATAATTGTTTTTTTATATTTTTAATTGAAATATGCTTTGCCACTCTGGGCATTTGCAAAAGTTATTGTTACTGCGTTTACGCTTATGTATTCTACCTCTGCATACACCACTTCTTCAGATGCATTTACAATAGTTACACTAGGATAAGTAGCTAGGTTATGCGTAACTGACCATGTGGCACTTGCTACGGATTGGCTATGCGTATATCGCACATCAATCCATTGTACTTGTGATCCAGTAGACTTAAGTACCTGCCCTGCGGTTCCAGTTGCACTGTCTTTATCTTTTAGCTTACCACTAAATTTAACGGAATCAGTATTTACATAGACTGGGATGGTATTACCATCACCATCTGACAGCTGAACCTCACCAGTGATCTCTGCACTATCAGTCGTTTTTATAATACCTTTGTAGGTATCTTTTACCTTATTACTTGTGAGGCTTGCCATTGAGTTTGTCTATATATCGTTTTAATCTCTGTAAATTGATCCGTTTAGGTCTGTATCTTTTAGATATTCCACCCACCGTAGTATGCATCTTTTTGAGGTTGCATGTCATCATTGTTATTACTAAAGTATTCTGGGTATTTGTTAGTGTTAAAGCTCATGTAATCCACAAACCTCCTGCCGTAATGCTCTGCTATATCTCTGTGCTTGTTACTAAGCATGTCAATTTCTGACTGCTCCATAGGCACACTATTTTCACTGGTGTGCTTATATGCACCGCCATTGCCAATCGTATATGCACTGTGCGGTAAATACTCGCCCATAGCAAAGTGAATTAGCATAGGTTGTATATAGTCATCTAAAATCGTAGTATAGTCCGCTGTAAGCGTGTCTGCTACGATATCAGCTTTGAGTTTATCATAGAGCTTAGATCCTAAATAGGACTGTATATGGATCTCTTGAGCGATTTCAATAAATGGCAGGATCTTATCACTGTCCACATTCCCAGAAATCACTGAGTTCTCTACTAAATGCTCACGCTTTATAAATAATACTTTTGCCATTTCTTAGTAATTAGGATGGTGTCCGTTGTCATCTCTTGTAATGTTTGCAACAGAAACCTCTTCTGGGTTTTTAGGTAGCTTAAAACCGCTACGCACTGCTTGATTTACATTGACAAACTTAGTACCTGCTAAGGCATCCCCTCCGTAGGGTTCGCCATCTTTAGTTAATTTCTTTTTATATACTCTACGCTCCCATCTATGGTAACAGTTAACCCCACCTTTCCACTTAAAAATAGAGTAGTTTCTGCCTTTATGCCCATGTGATTTATTTACGCCCTGCGCTGACATAAATCCTATATCTTCTTTACGGTACACCTTTTTAGATCTAAGCATACTCTTACAAAAAGATCTAGTTTCCCCCTCAGCTGATTTGCTAGTACCTTTGACATAAGCATAACGCACTTTGTATAGATCGGAATCTTGTGATGAATCATCTTTAGCAGATAGGTTCACTAGGCCGTTGAGGTATTTCTCAACATCAAAATCCTCTGGCTCATCTTCAGTAGATTCTTCATCTACATCAATCAGCTCATAGTCATTTTCTAGTGGTTCATCTTCGCCTATCTGCTTAAGAAAATCCTCTAAATCTGGTGTATCAGAGGATAGATCTACATGATCTTCGCATGGCATGAATTTACCATTAGGCATTTCATGATACCCTGCACATCCTATCGCTGTGGCATATGCGATTGCCTCTTCTTTAGTGTCATAGGTTGGCATTTCTGCTAAACTATCTTTAGAAAATTTACGCCCAGTTTCTTCTTCTTTAGTTTCACCATCCAGATTGTCATAATCAATGAACTCCAGAGGCTGTAAAGTTTTGAAATATAGGTTTAAAGTGATCTGGTTGAATGTTAAAATATCATCCATCGCATCTAAGACCAATTCTTGAGTGCTACGGATCACTGTGTTCTGAAAGAGCAGTGATGCCGTTTTAATCTCATCTGCATTTGACCCCATACCGCTACTATCCTTGATTCCTAAAAGGAATGGACTTGTAATGCGGTGGGCTACCATTAATTTTTCTCTAGATTCTTCACTAAGAAACTCATATTGGCTAGAGGCATCGGACAGTTGGACTGGTTCAATGGAGGCTTGTGCATCTGCATTGTCATTGAATGCCAGAATAAATTTACCACTGTTACTTGAGCCGCTAAATTTGTCAATGATCTTGTGTTCAATGACCTCTCTTTCTTCATCAGATGGAATCCCATTATTAAAATTAATTAACATGCTGGGCGCGAGGCCGTTACGGACATTATTGATATGGAAATTAGCTACCTCAGCCTCTAGTTCTGCATATTGCAACCCACCTTGATAGTCAACTGGTGAGTAGTAATAGAAACCTGCTCTGTAAGGCTTAATACAGTAGATCTCAATCTTTTCACCTTGCTCACCATAGCCAAAGGCAGGGATACGCTCTGGCTCATAGCCTTTTTTACGAATCTTACTCCAATCCTTGCTATACCAAAAGGCTTCAACATCACCATCTTCATTACACTTTTCCATGCGTAATGTTTCAACTGGGAAATGCTCTACCTGCGCTACCTTAGATTTATCATCATTATAAATGACTTGGAATGTAGCTTGGCCTAATGCCTTGACATCAAAACAAATTCTGCGTAAACAGTGCTTGCTAAACATGCTGATCATTTGGGCATATTGATCTGGTCTACGGTTGGCATCGGTTGCTCCTATGCCTTTACCGTAAATTAATTCCGTTACGCCATTTATAATAGCGTTATTGGTAGCTGACCCATGATACTGTGAGATCAAGTAGTCATAATACAAATTATCATCACCATACTCTACCCACTCCTTGCGGTTATCCTCTTTAGCTTGAGGTGTGGTGTAGTTGCTAAGGTTTACTATTCTTATTTTACTCATCGGTATAAATATCCGTTACTACTGCTTTCTTTTTCTGTGTAGGCATTTTCTATGGTTGTGTATTTTGCAAAATCTGTTTGATCAGTACAGAATACTTTACCTCTATATATTTCTGTGCTACTTTGAAAGACCCTAAAAGTTGTGTACTCTGATTCTTTAAATGTGCCACTAAGACTAAAAGTTAAATCGTTATCGGTTTTGACATAATCAGAAACCAATACTGTAATAGCCGTTGAGGTTTTTGTTTCCTCATTGACCATGTTAACAGTTAAGTTAGCGGTAGGCATAGATCTAGGAATGATCTTAATCTCTAAATCGGATGTAGTTACTATATGCATACTTATATAACCAAAAAAAGATAGATCTGTTACCAAAAAAAGGGGATGCCGCAAAGCACCCCCTAAACCAAACACACAAAAAAGACTAGAACAGCCTTATGAGTTAGTACCGCTAGTTACCGATACTGTTGAAGTCAGTCCTGCAAATGGATCTGCTTCAGTTGCTCCTTCAAGGAAATTAGCAGGTAGTTGTTCTTGCGCTGTTAAGGTAAGAGTGTAGCCACTCATGTCCCCCATACCTGCGCCAGTTACAATAGAACCTCCAGTTACTTCCGCTCCATGCTCTACACCCATTACGAATGCATTACCGTTATAGTCATGTACTACTACATGAGGTCTACCGTAGGAAAGTAATTTGATTTCTTTATGATCTTCTTTGCTCAATTTTGTCAATGATAAATTCAAAGT
>TARA_R110001606_G_scaffold45795_1_pt1 | contig 26992 bp, 29 predicted proteins | sample TARA_R110001606 | Tara Oceans TARA_R110001606 (sample SAMEA4398315) | marine metagenome | biome: Polar Biome; feature: [SRF] surface water layer (ENVO:00010504); material: water (ENVO:00002006), including particulate matter (ENVO:01000060) such as... | depth 5 m
GACCCTTTTTTAAATCAATATATAGAAGAAGGACTTCAAAATAATATGGATGTTCGTATTGCTATTCAGCAAATGATAGCTGCAGAAGCGTATGCAAAACAAGGTAAAGCTGGTTATTTACCATCTGTTAGTTTAGGTGCAAATGCAACACATCAAGAGCTTTCTAAAAATGGTCAATTTGGATCATTATTTGGCGGAGGAATAGATCAATACGATATTACTGCAAGTTTATCTTGGGAAGCAGATGTTTGGGGAAAAATTAGAAGTAATAAACGTGCTACTACTGCAAATTACTTGCAAAGTGTTGCTGCACATCAAGCGGTAAAAACACAATTAATTTCTAATATTGCAATTACCTATTATCAACTTTTGGCGTTAGATTCTCAATTAGAAATTACCAAACAAACAATTGAAACTCGCAAAAACAGTGTAAAAACAATCAAAGCTTTAAAAGATGCTGGTTTAACAAATCAAGTTGCTGTAGATCAAAATATTGCACAATACAACAGCGCTAGAGCATTAGAAGTAGATATTGAAACTGCTATTTTTAAAACTGAAAATACGTTGAGTATTTTATTAGGAAAAAGCGCTCAAAAATTTGAAAGAGGAAGCTTAACAAATCAGAAAATAGAAACCGAATTAAAATTAGGAGTTCCTTCAACTTTATTAAGCAACAGACCAGATGTAATGGCTGCAGAATATAATTTAATTCAGTCTTTTGAGTTAACAAATGTAGCTAGAAGTAATTTTTATCCATCATTAAAATTAACTGCTTCTGGAGGTTTTCAAAGTTTAGATTTAGATAATTTAATAAATGCAAACTCTTTATTTGCTACGATTGTTGGCGGTTTAACACAACCAATCTTTAACAAACGAAATTTAAAAACGCAAAAAGAAGTTGCTTTAGCACAACAAGAACAATCTTTACTTCAGTTTAAAAAAGCGCTTTTAGTTGCAGGAAACGAAGTGTCTAACGCTTTATTTACTTATACATCTGAAACTAAAAAATTTGAGTTTAGAAAGAATGAAGTGGAAGCATTAAGAAAAGCAGAACAAAACTCTGATGAGTTACTTAAAAATGGGTACGCAACGTATCTAGATTTATTAACCGCAAGACAAAGTGCTTTAAGCGCAGAGCTTAATATTATAGATAGTAAATTACAACAATTAGTATCTATTGTAAATTTATACGAAGCTCTTGGTGGCGGATGGCAATAATTTAACGAATACTAATCAATTTAAATTATGAGAACTATTTTAGTTGCAACAAATTTTTCTAAAGCATCAGAAAACGCTGTATTATATTCGGCTTCAGTAGCGAAACTATTTAATACAAAGCTTGTTATTTTTAATTCATTTAAACTACCAGTTCATGCCTCAAACACATTATTATCAGCAGTATCAATTGATGGTTTAATAGAAAAAGAGAGAAATCGATTAAAAGAAATAGCTTTAGATTTATCTAAAAAATTTAGTATTGAAGTAGATTATATATGTAAATACGTTAATCTAGAAGAAGAAATAGATCGTTTAATGAAATTTTATGATTCCCCGTTTTTAGTAATGGGAATGTCTTCTAAATCAATGGAGCAAAATTTATTAGGAAACCCAACTACTACGTTAATTAGTATGAAAAAATTTCCTGTATTGGCTATTCCTATAAATGCAAAATTTACTGGAATTCAAAAAATTCTTTTTGCTTGTGATTTAATGCAAGATATTCCCTTAAAAACACTGGCTAAATTAAGAAGAGTAGCAACTAAGTTAAAGTCAGAAATTACAGTTTTCTATGTTGATAAAAAAATTGATGAACTAAAATTAAACGCAAAATCTCTTGATAATATTGACAAAGAATTAGAAGGAGTTACTTATTTGTATAAAAATATTTCGTCGAACACAGTTATTGAAGAAATAGAAAAAGAAATTAAAAGATCTAAAGCAGAATTGCTAGTAATGATTCCTAAAAAATATGGGTTTTGGGAATCTATAATTCATAAAAGTAAAACGAGAGTTATGGCTTCTGGATTAAATGTTCCGTTATTATCAATACCTGTTGAATAGTTAAAATCGTTTTTTTTTAACTTCGGATGAAAAGAATTTAGAACAACCAATAATGATTGATAAACAAGAACTTTTAGAGTGTTCTATTACAAACTTTATCAAGTTTGGAAGCAAGCGTTTTTCTATGAACGAACTTGCTTCTAAACTCGGTATTTCTAAAAAAACCATTTACAAACATTTTAAAACAAAAGACGAACTAGTTTCTAAAGGCGTTCGTTTACTAATTGATAAATATCTGCACGAAGTAACTAAAATCAATAAAAACTACAACGATCCGCTTCAAAAAATCATCTTAATTCAACAAACGAGTTTTCAATATTTAGACTATTTTAAACCTTCTTTTTTATACGGAATTAAAAAATACTACCGAAATACAGATGATTTCTTAAAAGATTTTAAAGTCTCTTTTATAGAGAACGATTTAAAACCCTTGTTTGAAGAAGCTATAGAAAAAAAGTATCTTCGCAACAATTTTAATACAGATTTATTTTGTGATTTATTTTTCACAAAAATACAATACCTGGTTTTCGAACCAAAAAACCTAATAGAAATTTATGGTGAAGATGTAGTTTTTGAACATTTAATTCTAAATAATTTAAGAGGTTTTATTACATCAAATTACAACGACACAAACAAGCTATTTTCCTGATTATTATTTATGAAAAAAGACATACAAATACCCAAAGTTACAGATGTAGAAATTGCAATTGTTTATGAATATAATGATGTTTATAAAACCGATGATTGGAATGCTTACATTATTAATAATAAAAATGTTGATTTAGAAATGATTGTAATTGTAACTCAAGGTTTTTCTGATACAAAAATCACTTCTTTATTTCGTAAAAAAATTGATGTGTTACCAGCTAATTCATATGCTAAAATTGAATTAATTCAGCCAGATTTATTTGCCTTAAACAACCGTTTTCAAGTTACTTTTTTCGAAGGAAACACCTTGTTCGAAAAAACATTCATCTTTAAAGAAAATACCATTAAAGAAGGTTCTTTACGAATGATTGATGAAATTAAAAAACGTGGAATTTTAGCGGAATAAATTAAACGCAAAGATGCAAAGTTTTTTTTTGCAAAGTTCGCTAAGGTTTCATTAAAAAAATACAATTCTTATTTTTAAAACAGTTTGTCATGATGCAATATTTCGAGCAAACAATGTAGAGAAAATCCTATTCAGGATGACAAAATTGAGTGGAATGATACTTGTTTATAAAAATGCCTGCGTTAGCGATTGAACGATTTGTTTGAGCTCTTTTTTGTTTTTCACAAAAAAAGCGAGTAGTGAAAGCGCGACCTTTTTAGGGAACGCCCAAAAAATAAAATTCACTTTGCTCCCTTTGCGAAAAAACTTTGCATCTTTGCGTTTAAACTACCCAAAAAATCCAATAACCAAATACATCAAAACAGTAATTGCGCCCCCAAATAACGCATAAGGCAACTGTGTTTTTACATGATCTATATGATCGCTGGCAGAAGCCATCGAAGAGATAATTGAAGTATCAGAAATTGGCGAACAATGATCACCAAAAATACCTCCTCCTAAAGTTGCTGCAACCACAATTGTTACATCTGCGCCATGAATATTTGCCATGGGTACAGAAATTGCCAACATTATGGCAAAAGTTCCCCAAGAAGTTCCAGTAGAAAAAGCAATAAATGAACTAATTATAAAAACAACTGCTGGCAACAACTCTGGCGACAACCATTCTTTCGTGGCATTTGCAACATAAATTCCTGTTTCTAATTCTTTACAAGCATCCCCAATTGCAAACGCTAACAACATCAGCAAAGCCAAAGGCATTAACTCACTAATTCCTTTTAAAGTTAAATCAATCGCTTCTTTTGGCTTCATAATTCCTTGTATAAAATACATGATCATAGCAACTAATAAAGACGTAATTACCGCGTATAAAACAGACGATGAACCAGAACCTTCGCCAATTGCTTGCGAAGCATGATTTAAGAATGATGTTGATGATTTTACGGCATTCCAACCTGTATACATCAAATTTATTGGCATCATGCAAACCATCACCAAAAGCGGCACAATCATATTATATGCCTTTGCTTCAATGCCTTCTTTTGGCGGAAAAGAAGTTACCGCATCAGAAACCATTGGTTTAGAATTTTTATTCATCAACTCGCCAGTTTCTTTGGTTCTGATTTCTGCTTTTTTCATCAAACCAAAATCCTTCTTTGACAAAATCACCACAAAAACCATCGCAATGGCAATCAATGGATAAAAGTTATATTTGATGGATGCCATCATCATAGTAAATGGTTTTTCGATGCCTTGTGTTAACAAAAGTCCCATGATAAAAGCACCCCAAGCGTTAAACGGAATTAAAATTGACGAAGGCGCAGAACTTGAATCTGCAATATAAGCTAGTTTTTCTCTCGGAATTCCTAATTTATCAAAAATAGGTCTGTATAAAGTCCCAACGGTTAAAGAACTAATGCTCGTTTCAACAAACAATAATAAACCTGTTACAGTTGCCAAAATCTGAACCATAACTCTACTATATCCCGATTTTTTTTCTTCTAATTTCACCAATTTTCTATTTAAAATATTGATAAAACCTTCAACTCCTCTAGAATATTGAATAAAAATTAACAGAGCGCCAACCAAAGCACTAAACATAATTGTTCTTGTATTTCCTTCGGATTGAAAAACATTTACCATGCCTTCAATCATCGCCAAAGTACCGTCTAAAAGATTCCATCCTTTAATAATCAACCAAGAAAACCAGATTCCGAATAACAAAGCGATGTACACTTGTTTTGTTTTAAGTGCTAAAATAATGGCAACAATTGGTGGTATTACTGATAGAAATCCATATTCCATAAAAAGAGTGTTTATTTTGGCTAAAGGTAATAATTTATATACATGTTATTTTGTAAATTGCTGTTCATCTTTTAAAAACCAATGGCAAAAAAATATATTCTAGCTTTAGATCAAGGAACTACAAGTTCTCGTTCTGTACTTGTTGATGAAAAAGGAACAATTGTTGGCATGGAACAACAAGAAATTCAGCAACTATTTCCCAAATCTGGTTGGGTAGAACATAATGCCTTAGAGATTTTAGAAACGCAGTTATCGACTTTACAAAAAGTGATCGCAAAAGCGAATATTAATGTTGTAGATATTATTGGTTTAGGAATTACAAACCAAAGAGAAACCACTGTTATTTGGAATAAAAATACCGGAAAACCAATTTACAATGCCATTGTTTGGCAAGACATGAGAACTGCAGATGTTTGTGAGAAATTAAAAACAGCAGGATTAGAAAATCATATAAAACAAACAACTGGTTTAGTGGTTGATGCCTATTTTTCTGCAACAAAAATTCATTGGATTTTAGAAAATGTGCCAAATGCAAAAGTAGCAGCAGCAAAAGGAAATTTACTTTTCGGAACTATAGATTCTTGGCTCTTATGGAATTTATCCGACAGAAAAATCCATGCAACAGATTATAGCAATGCATCAAGAACAATGCTTTTTGATATCAAAAAATTATGTTGGGACGATACCATTTTAGCAGCTTTAAACATTCCAAAATCGATGTTACCAGTAGTAAAACCATCTTCTTATCATTTTGGTGATTTTCTTTTAGACGGATATAAAATTCCCATTGCAGGCATTGCTGGCGATCAGCAAGCAGCACTTTTTGGACAAGCTTGTTTTAAAAAAGGAGAAGCAAAAAACACCTACGGAACAGGATGTTTTTTATTGATGAACACAGGAACAGAACTTCAGTTTTCAAAAAACGGATTGTTAACCACAATTGCTTGGGGAATTGACAACAAAGTTTATTACGCTTTAGAAGGCAGTGTTTTTGTTGCTGGTGCTGCAATACAATGGTTAAGAGATGGTTTACAAATTATAAAATCAGCAGAAGAAAGTGAAGCTTTTGCGTTAGAAGTTAAAGGCGAAAACCCGGTAATTGTGGTTCCTGCTTTTGCAGGTTTAGGAGCTCCTTATTGGGATATGTATGCAAGAGGTGCTATTTTTGGATTAACGCGCGATACAGGCAAAAATCACCTAATAAAAGCCACTTTACAATCTTTGGCGTATCAAACAAAAGACTTGTTATGTGCCATGCAACAGGATGCAGAAATTCCGTTAACTTCTTTAAAAGTTGATGGTGGCGCTTGCAAAAACAATTTACTAATGCAATTTCAATCAGATATTTTAGATGTGGTGGTTGAGCGACCAGAAATTACAGAAACCACAATTATGGGCGCTGCATATTTAGCCGGAATTTGCGTAGGATTATGGAAACAAGAAGAAATTTTATCGCACAGAAAAATAGACCAAGAATTTAGTCCAGAATATACCGTTGAAAAAAGAGACCGTTTATACAAAAAATGGCTAAAAGCTGTAGAACGTTCTAAGGATTGGATTGATTAATTTCTTAAATAATAACTTTTTAGTAACGTATAAATCCCTAAAAATGATGCATAATTCGCTGCCAAAGTCTATTTTTATACAAGTTCATAAATCGTATATCATCAACAAAAATAAACTGGATTATATAAAAGGGAACTTGGCAATCATCAACTTAAATAAAATACCTTTAGGATAAAAATATAAGAAAGAATTTCTTACTCATTTTAATGCATAATTATGTCAAAATTTTACACAAAAATCACGTCAAAACTTCAAAAATTTATTGAAGCACAAAAAATATTCTTTGTTGCAACTGCACCAAATTCTGGTAGAATAAATTTATCACCAAAAGGAATGGATTCTTTTAGGGTGCTAGATGAAAACCGAGTTTTATGGTTAAATGTTACAGGAAGTGGTAATGAAACGGCTGCACATTTATCAGAAAATGAACGAATTACCATTATGTTTTGTTCGTTTGAAAAAGCGCCAAATATTTTACGTTTATACGGAAAAGGGAAAGAAATAAAACCAAAAGATACATCTTGGAATGACGTAATTTCTTTGTTTCCAGAAACACCAGGAACGCGTCAAATTTTTGAAATCACCATTGAATCAGCCCAGACTTCATGCGGAATGTCGATTCCGTTTTTCGATTACAAAGGCGAAAGAAACGAGCTAAATGATTGGGCAACAGCACAAGGAAAAGAAGGAATTGAAAACTATTGGGAAAACAAAAATCAAACAAGTATTGATGGTTTGCCAACGCATCTTTTAGAATAATGCTCTGATCGCATTTCCTAAAGGGAGAAATTTTATAAAAAAAATATAATTCAGATTCGTGAAAATCCGTTAAATCGGTGTCGAAAAAAACAAATACCATGAACAACTTTTCATACTTCAACAGAGAAGAAATTACCAACGAATTAAAAACCACAGAATTTGATGTTTTAATAATTGGTGGTGGAATTACAGGTGCAGGAATCGCTTTAGACGCAGCTTCACGCGGAATGAAAGTGGCCTTAATTGAGAAAAACGACTTTGCTTCTGGAACTTCAAGTAAATCAACAAAACTAATTCATGGTGGTTTACGCTACCTAAAACAATTTGATTTTTGGTTGGTAAAAGAAGTAGGTACAGAACGCGCAATTGTTCACAAATTAGCACCACATTTAGTGATTCCAGAAAAGATGATTTTACCTTTAATTGAAGGCGGAACGTATGGTTCTTGGCTAACATCCATCGGCTTAAAAGTGTATGATATTTTAGCTTCTGTAGAAGGTGAAGACAAGCGTAAAATGCTCACAAAAAAGGAAGCTTTAGAAAAAGAACCTTTATTGCCAAAAAATATTTTAAATGGCGCAGGATATTATGCAGAATACAGAACGGATGATGCGCGTTTAACTATTGAAGTGCTAAAAACAGCCTTAAATTATGATGCAAAAATCATTAATTATACAGAAGCAACTCAATTTATTTATGAAGAGAATAGAGTAGTAGGTGCCAGTGTAAAAGATGAGTTCACAGAAGAAAACTATGAAATAAAAGCGAAATATGTAGTAAATGCTTGTGGACCTTGGGTTGATGAATTGCGCCAATTAAACAACTCTAAAACAGGCAAACGTTTGCATTTAACAAAAGGAGTTCATTTGGTGGTGCCTCATGAAAAACTGCCTGTAAAACAGTCTGTGTATTTTGATATTCCTGATGGCAGAATGATGTTTGCAATTCCAAGAGGAAAAGTGACTTATTTTGGCACAACAGACACCAATTTTCAAAAGGATAAAAATAATGTAAACACAAGTATTGTTGATGCATCTTATTTAATATCAGCAGTGAACAACATGTTTCCAAAAATAAATTTAACTTTAGAAGCCATACAATCTTCTTGGGCTGGTTTGCGTCCTTTAATTCATGAAGAAGGAAAATCGGCATCAGAATTGTCTAGAAAAGATGAAATTTTTGTTTCTGATACAGAACTTATTTCTATTGCTGGCGGTAAATTAACGGGTTATAGAAAAATGGCAGAACGTATTGTAGATTTGGTTACTAAAAAATACAAACGTCGTTTTAATAAAGAATTTGAAGAAGTTAAAACCGAAAAATTAGTGCTTTTTGGCGGAACTTTTAAAAACTCTAAAGAAGTACAAAGTTATACAGATGCTATTTATAATAGAATTGCAGAAGTAGATTTTTCTCAAAAAGATGCAGAATATTTAGTGTATAATTATGGCAAACAAACAGATTTGATTCTAAAAAAGTTTGATGAATTTACAGAGGAAAATCAGCAAGAAAAAATGATAAAAGCAGAAGTTTGGTTTACCATAAACTATGAAATGGCTTGCAACCCAACAGATTTTTTTATGCGCAGAACTGGTCGGTTGTTTTTCGACAAACCAAGTGTAGATTTATACAAAGATTATGTAACGCAACTGTTTGAAAATCAGCTGAAATTAGATAAAAAAACAGCTGAAAAAAATATTGAATTTCTCAATAAAAATTTAACATCAGTTTTAAATTTCAATTAAAAAAATTATTACATTTGAGTAGGATTTTAATATTCATAAAAAATGAAAAAATTATTTACTGCAGCGTTAGTGCTGTTTATTGCGGTTTCTTTTTCAGCTAAAAAAGTTACTTTTCAAGATAATACTTTAGTAGCCACTTATAAAGGAGTTACAGAAAACGATTATTATAGATTTATTGATGATAAAAAAGTAGAACATTTATTTTACGATTTAGATGAAAACGTAGAATTAGGTTTGGAAGATGATGAAAACATCGGTAAAAAATTCTCAATAACTTGGAGTTCTAGAGAAATTGACGAAATTGACTCTAAAGGTGATGAAACAGGCCTTAAATTAACTGTAAAAACCATCTTAACGATTGTACAAGTTAAGTAAAAACAAAAAACCGGTTGTTACATATAACAGCCGGTTTTTTTTATGAAATTATTTCGTTCTTATTGTTTTAAGATTTTTATGAAATTTAAAATTCTACTAGTTTCAACAAAATAATATTACAAATTTACTTTACAAAAGTTTATAATTGAATTAATTCAAACTCCTTAGAGTTTTAATTCTGATAGGTTCTGTATTAAAAAACTCTGAAACAGCTATACTAAACAGTCCGTTTGAAGCAAATTTCCTATAGTCTTCAACATGATAACCACCAATTAAATATAAATTTTCATTTAAAAAATGCATGTTGGCGTTGTTCAAATTTAAATCGATTTTGTATTCTTTTAAAATATTTGTTTTAGGCTCAAATGTTATCATTTTACCATCTTCTTGTAAGTAAATAAATTCACCATCCTTAGTTATTGCAGGTTTTCTCATTCCTCTAAAAAGAGTTCCTTCATTTTTCCAAATACCTGTTTTAAAGTTAAATGATTCTATTTCTGATAAATTCTTTTTATTAAAACCACCAAATAAATATAATTTATCTTCAAAAACAATACCCGTAACCTCTTTTGCATTTGGCATTTTAGTTAAAAAATACCAATAACCCGTTTTTAAATCGTAAAAGTGAATTTCATCAGAAAAAATAATTTTTCCGTTTTTATGTTGTTTCGTAGAACCACCAAAAACCAGTATTTTGTCATCATATAAAACAGAGCCAAAATCTACAGCTTGATGAGGATTGGTCTCATCTTTTTGAATAGATAAATCTTTTAATGAAACATATTCTATTTCATTAGCCAACAATTCGTTTACCTTCTTTTTAGACAACATTTTGCCTCCAATTATTAGAACAGTGTCTTTATAAATAATGGCGTTGTGATAGGCTCTATGAATGATTTTATCTTTTTGAATTTGCCATTTTTGTTGTGCACTATCATAAAACTGAATGTCGCCCAAATAATTATTAAAACTTATAGGTTTCGGCTTTGTCAAAAACTTCATGATTTCTGCTTCACTACTAGATTGAAGTTGACTTAATCCTTCTTTGTTTTTTTCGTATTCACTAGAAACATCACCGCCAAATACATAAATTTTATTCTCCTTTATAATTGATCCGAAAGAATAAACCGCTTTAGGCATGTCTTGTAATTTCTTAAAATCGATGCTACTTTTAAGCTGTTTTTTAGTACTAATTTTTATCCCTTTTAGCGCTTCTTCTTTTTCATCAAGAAAAATTATGGTGCTTGAAGCATCTTTCTTGTAAAGAAATTCTAGGTTCTTATATTGAAGATGAGAAATGCTAATTGTAATACTTTTTTTACTTAATAAATCAAGAGAAAACACGCCATTTTCATCCGTATAAATGGCAGTATCAAGAAAAAAAATATGCGCTTTTTCTATGGGTTCTTTTGTAGAAGACGATAAAACTTTGAATGTAATTTTTTGTGAAAAACTAATTGATGAACATAGTAAAAAACAAAGTATACAGAGATTTTTCATTAACAATTTTATTGCAATTTAATAAAATTATGACCAAAAATCTAAAATTTACACATCCTTTTCACTCTCTTCGATATCTGCTGTTAAATCTAGATTTCTAATGGTTGGACTAACAATTCCTGTGGTAACTACTGTAATTAAAGTCATCGTTCCACCAAAAACAACCGCAGCAACGGGTCCTATTAATTTTGCCGCTAAGCCACTTTCAAAAGCACCTAATTCATTAGAAGAACCTACAAACATTGAGTTTACAGAAGAGACTCTTCCTCGCATATCATCCGGTGTTTTTAACTGTAAAATAGTTTGACGAATTACCATCGAAATTCCGTCTGCAGCACCACTTACAAATAATGCGAATACACTTACCCAAAAGATAGAAGACAAGCCAAAAGCAATCATACTTACTCCAAAAATAAAGACAGATATTAACATTTTTTTTCCTGTATTTTGATTGATAGGAATGTAGGTTGTTAACAACATTGTAACAATACTCCCTAAAGAGATTGATGCATTTAAAATACCAAAACCTTCTGGACCTACTTTTAAAATATCTTGTGCAAAAACAGATAAAATAGCCACCGTTCCTCCAAATAAAACAGCAATCATATCTAAACTTAATGCGCCTAAAATTGCTTTATTTTGAAAAACAAACTTTACCCCAACTTTTAAGCTTTTTAGAATAGGTTCGCCAATATTTTTATTTAAAATAGGTTTCTTTTTAATTTGAAAAAGAAAAATTAGCGATAAAATTACTAAGATAAAAACGAGACATAACGTTTTATCAACACCTATCCAACTAATAAAAAAACCACCAAAAAGAGTTCCAGAAACAGTGGCTGTTTTCCAGGTACTTGAACTCCAAGTTGCCGCATTATGATATATTTTTTTAGGAACTAAAAGTGCCACTAAAGAGAAAATAGTTGGTCCAAAAAAAGATCGTAAAAATCCGCCAAAGAAAACCAACCCATAAATTGTATACAGTGTTGCATTTGTAGACCAATGACCTGTAATAGCTTCTGAAGTTAAAAAAAACAAGCCTAAACTAATCAATGAAAAAGCGGCTGTACAAATTGCTAATAAGTTTCTTTTTTCTTTTTGATCTACAATATGACCAGCAAATAAAGCCATAGAAAAAGCGGGAATAATTTCCATTAAACCCATAATACCTAATGATAAAGGATCTTTTGTGATACTATAAACTTGCCATTCAATAACAATAAATTGCATAGACCAACCAAAAACGAGTAAAAACCTAACCAATAAAAAAATATTAAATTCCTTTATTCTTAGTGCTGCATAAGGATCTTGTTTTGCCATTTTTAGTAAAAAATTAGCTTAATTTCATGTCCATTAAAATGGCAAATGTTTGGTTGATATCTTGTTCTTTAACAACGATGGTCATTTCGTTTGTTGTAGAAATAATTTCTTGTAAAGGAATATCTGCCCAAGCTAATTGTTTTAAGATAAAGTAATATATACCCGATTGATCTAAATTTTCTTTTGGTAATTTTATAGTAATTGAAGCCAATTCTAAAACACTACTTATTAAAGTTTCTTGTTCAAAAATTTCTTCAACAAAAGGTCTTAAATTTTTACTGGTAACAATATTTGTTTCAAAAATTCCTTGAGATACTGTTAAAAAGTAATCAGAATTTTCTGAAGATTTGGTTAATATTTTAGCAATTTCGCGCAGTAGAGAAGGGGTATTTTTAAAAGTAAAATCGCACAAGTCAGAGCGAACAATTACATCACCCAAATCTAAAGCAAGCTTTTTTATGTTCTTTCTAATACGTAATTCGCTTGCTGGCGAAAGTCTGTTAATCGCCATCATTACAGCGCCAACCTTTACACTTTTTTTTAAAGCTGCAGATACTTCTGGTAAAATAATTCTTGCTAAAGAAGAAACATTTATCAACTTTTCGTTTAAAGCTTCTTCTATAAAAGGTGTTTTTCTAATGGTACTTTCTACAACTTCTTGTATTGTTTTCATGGTAAAAGTTTAAAAACATAATTAATTGTTCAAAATTAAACAATTAATCTAATTTATTTGTCAACTTTTTAAATTCTTTTTTAGGATTTTTATTTCCATACAAAACATTATAAACAGCGTCTATAATTGGTGTTTTTGCATCATTTTCTTCCTTTATTTTATAGGCGCACTTTGTAGCATAATAACCTTCTGCAATCATACTCATTTCTAATTGGGCAGATTTAACGGTGTAGCCTTTACCAACCATATTACCAAATTGTCTATTTCTACTAAAAGTAGAATACCCAGTTACCAACAAATCGCCCAAATAAGCAGAGTCGTTAATGTTTCGCTTCATCTTATGTACCTTTTTAATAAAGCGTTTCATTTCACGAATTGCATTACTCATTAATACAGATTGAAAATTATCTCCATAACCTAAACCATGCGCTATTCCTGCAGCAACTGCATAAATATTCTTTAACATAGCGGCATATTCTGTACCAATAATATCATCAGAAATTTTGGTTTTTATATAATCACTTTCTAAAGCACTAGACATTTTAAGAGCCTTTTCTTCGTCTTGAGAAGCAATTGTTAAATACGATAAACGCTCCATGGCAACTTCTTCTGCATGACAAGGACCTGTAATTACACCAATGTTTAATAAGGGGATATTGTATTGACTATTAAAATGTTCGCCAACAATTAATCCTGTTTCCGGAACAATCCCTTTAATGGCAGAAAAAATAGTTTTTCCTTCTAAAGATGTTTTTAGTTTTTGAAGCTCACTTGTTAAAAAAGCAGATGGAATCGCAAAAATTAACACGTCATAATTAGCAACCATGTAATTAATATCACTAGATAAATCTAGTTGATTTGTATCAAATTCTGCAGAACTTAAGTATTTTGGATTGTGATTATTTAATTTAATATATCTTACAGATTGTGCATTTCTCATATACCAACCAACAGTTTCTAAATTCTCTGTCAACATTTTAACAATGGCAGTTGCCCAACTTCCTCCTCCAAAAACCGCAATTTTCTGATGCTTGCTCATATATATCAATTAAAAAATTCAAATGTAAGAAAACTATTAACTTATACTAAATCCTTGACTGTTTTATTATCTTTGTCCACAATAATTTTACATTTTGAGTTCCTTAAAACGTTTTTTTAAAGACACAATTATCTACGGAATAGGTGCTGTTTTGCCACGTGCCATTAACATCTTTTTGGTAAAATTACATACCTCAACTTTAGATGCAGAAAAATATGCCGTAAATACAGATTATTATGTGTACGCAGCGTATTTAAATGCATTATTAACATTTGGAATGGAAACCGCATTTTTTCGATTTTTTTCTAGAGAAAAAGAGAAAGGTAAAGTAGTTGCTACATCGTTTATTAGTTTGCTAGTTTCAAGCTTGTTTTTTTTATTTTTAGCACTGTTTTTTAACGAATCTATTTCTAATTTCTTCGGATTTGAAAACCCTTTATTTTTTAAATTATTAGTGTACACAATTGTATTAGATACCATTGTTGTTGTGCCTTTTGCATATTTACGCGTTACTAATAAACCCTTAAAATTTACAGCAATTAAAATCTTAAATATTGGGGTTTTTACCATTTTAAATGTTTTCTTTTTGTGGTTTGTTCCGTATGCAATTCAAAATGAAATTTCTTTGCCAGAATCGCTTGTAAATTATTATAATGAATATCCTAAAGTAATTCACATTTTCGTTGCAGGAACTGTGGCAAGTTTATCTACTTTTTTAGTACTAATTCCTGCTGTTTTTAAATTTAAACTTGCCTTTGATATCCCTCTTTTTAAAAGGATGCTTGTGTATAGTTTTCCTATCATGATTGGTAGCTTGGCTTTTGTAACCAACGAAAATTTAGACAAACTTTTATTGGGTGATATTTTGGGTGAAAAACAAATGGGAATCTATGCCGCTTGCTATAAATTAGGCGTTTTTATGACTTTGTATATTGTAGCTTTTAGAATGGGAGCAGAGCCATTTTTCTTTAATAATTCTCATAAAGAAAATGCAAAAGAAACCTATTCTAAAATACTAACTTGGTTTACCATTTTTGGTGCCTTTTTTATGCTAATTGTTGTTGTTTTTATTGATTTATTTGCAACCATTTTATTAGGAAAACCAGAATATTTCGAAGCACTTTCTATTGTACCTATTATACTTTTAGCTAACTTGTTTTTAGGCATTTACAACATTCTGTCAATATGGTATAAACTTACAGATAAAACAAAATTCGGAATGTATTTTTCAATTATTGGAGCCTTCATTACCATCGTTTTTAATGTGGTTATGATTCCTAAAATTGGCTTTATGGCTTCTGCTTGGGCAACTTTATTTGCTTTTGGAACCATGATGATTATTTCGTATTTTGTGGGTCATAAATATTATCCTGTAGATTATAAGCTCAAAAAAGTTACCTATTATTTAATTTCATCAACCGTCTTTGGATTGGTTTCTTTTCATCTATTTAGAGGCCAATATTGGTTTTCTATATTCACTATTTTTCTTTTCTTCGGATTGATTTATTTTAACGAGAAAAAGGAAATTAAACAACTTTTAAAACGATAATTATGAAACTAACCATATTGCTATTTTTATCCTTTATATTTCTGATATTTTCTACTAAAATATACGCTCAAAAAAAGGAAATTTTATCAACAAAAACAGATGAAAAAAAATCAACAAAAGCAGCCAATGTTTCTATCTTAAAAAAAGAGTTTATTATTGATGGATTAAACGATATTTCTCATAAAGTTTGGTTGTATTTACCGCCAAATTATACTACATCCAAAGAAAATTATCCTGTAATTTATATGCATGATGCGCAGAATTTATTTGATGATGTTACTTCTTTTGTTGGTGAATGGGGCATTGATGAAACTTTAAATGAGCTCTACAAAAAAACAGGAAAAAGCTTTATTGTAGTTGGTGTAGAAAATGGCGGAGAAAAAAGAATTGAAGAATACACACCTTGGAAACACGAAAAATATGGCGGCGGAAAAGGAGATATCTACATTAATTTTTTAGCAAACGAATTAAAACCTTTTATCGATAAAAATTACAGAACAAAGCAAGAAGCAAATCAAACAGCGATTATTGGGAGTTCTTTAGGAGGATTAATTTCTTTTTATGGAGGATTGAAACATCCAGAGGTTTTTGGTAAAATTGGGGCGCTTTCTACGTCTTTTTGGTTTTCTGATAAAGTAATTGATTTTGCTAAAGAAAATGGAAATCAGAAAAACTCAAAACTATTTTTATTAGTTGGCGAAAAAGAAGGAGATGCTATGGTTCCTGATACTCAAAACATGGAAAAACTATTGTTAGAAATTGGTTTTCCATCAGAAAATATCCACACAAAAATTGTTGCCGATGGAAAACATACAGAGTCTTTTTGGAAAGCAGAATTTTTAGAAGTCATTACATTTTTATATAATTTATAAACTCATGAACGTACAAATCATTAACAAATCTAAACACGCTACACCAGCTTACGAAACAGAAGGCGCAGCAGGAATGGATTTAAGAGCAAATATAGACGCTTCTATTACACTTAAACCTTTAGAAAGAACGATTGTTAAAACGGGTTTATTTATAGCTTTACCTATTGGTTTTGAAGCACAAGTAAGACCTAGAAGTGGTTTGGCTGCTAAAAAGGGAATTACCGTTTTAAATTCACCTGGAACTATAGATGCAGATTATCGTGGAGAAATTGGCGTTATTTTAGTCAATTTATCAAATGACGATTTTGTAATAAATGATGGAGAAAGAATTGCACAATTAATTATTGCAAAACACGAACGTGCAAATTGGCAAGAAGTTACCGTTTTAAGCGAAACAGAACGAGGTGCTGGTGGTTTTGGAAGTACTGGATTATAAATGGATGAAATTGATTTACAACCTTTACGAATTACAGGAAGCTGGAATGTAGAATGGAATTTATTTTATGAAGCAGATCCTACAGAAGAAACCATGCATTATTTAGATGCTAGCTCTCTTTTACACCTAACTAATTATAGTTTACTAAGAGCTATCAATTTAGATTTTAGACCAGAAAACGACGTAAATGGTCATTTTTATTTGCGTGTCATCAATTTAACTGAAGTAGTAAATCCCAAAACTAAAAAAATTGATTATGATGCTGATTGGGAAAATTTATATTTCGAATTTACATCAAAAAATAGAATTGAAATTGTAAAAGAAATAGAAAGGTTGGTAAGAGAAATACCTCCTTTTAAAGGTTAGATTTAAACAATTATCTGTCTTTTAAAATATCAAATAATGGTTTGTTTAGATAATAATTACTTTTACCAATTTTAATTTTTGTTAATAATCCTGCATCTGTTAATGTATTTAAATAACTACTTGCAGTATTTCTGTGTACTTTTAATTCTTTAGATAAGAAGTCAATTTTTGTATATGGATATTTAAAAAGCGTATTTATTAATTCATGACTATAAAAGCTAAATTCTGATCTAATTTTTGTTTTATAATTGTCCATTAAAATTTTTATATTATTAACAACTTTTATGGTTTCTTTAGATGTTTCTTCGACTCCTTTTAACATCCAAATAATCCATTCTTCCCAATTATTTTCTGTTCTAACATCTTGTAATAATTTATAATACATTGCTTTATTCCTTATAACATAACTACTTAAATATAAAACAGGAATGTCTAATAATTTTTGTTGCACTAAAAATAATATATTTAATAATCGTCCCGTTCTTCCATTTCCATCATAAAAAGGGTGAATACTTTCGAATTGATAATGTATTATAGGCATTTTTATTAAACTATCTATCTCATGAAATTTAGGATAATTCATATACTCTTCTAAATTATTTAAAAGATTTGTTATTTCGTCGTAGTTTTGAGGCGGAGTATAAATAATTTCTCTTTTAGCATTTTTTAGATTTGTACCTGGTATTTTTCTTATTGGGTGATTTGGTGAGATTATTTCTTGTATTTTCTTAATATCGTTTATTGTTAAAATTCCCCTCTCTTTTATTAAATTGAATCCAAATTTTAAAGCAAAGGCATAATTAGTTGCTTCTTTTACTTCTAAAGATGTTATATTTTTTTCAACAATTTCTTTAAAAATTTCATCATTTGTTGTTACAATATTTTCAACCTCATTACTATCTCTTGCTTCTTGTAGAGATAAAGTATCAATAAGAATTTGTGAATTTGGTATCTTTTTAATTTCTCCTTTTAACTCTGCTAAAGATCTGGCTGATTTTGTTAGTGCTTTAAGAATATTAACTGATTCACAGTCAATATTTGGTGGCAATGATGATACTTTAAAAGAATTCATAATTGAAGTTTATACACAAAAATATGCTTTTTTTGAGTATGATAAACATAACGTACACAAATTATCTGTTTTTTTGTGTATGACAAGCATAACGTGCACAAATTATCTTACTTTTGCATACATAAAAACAAAAATTATGATTTTAGGTGTATGTGAATGGTTAAGTACAAAAACACAATTTACCGCAAAAAATATTAGAATATTATTAGTGCTATTAGTTTTATTTGCTGGTTTAGGAATTGGAGCGTATTTTATACTTTGGTTGGTAAAAATATTGTCTAATGAGTAATTTCATCTAGCTTTTTAAAAACTTGGCTCATTTTTCGTACTTCTTTATGCAATAAATCAAAGGGTAAAAAAGTATGAGAATGGTATGTATAGCCCATTTTTTTATAAAATTCAAAAGCTTGTGGCTGCTCATCCATAGTATCTAACCAGATAATTTTATAGCCTTTTTGTTTGGCTTTTTCTTCCAACCAAAAAAGTAGCATTTTGCCAATTCCTTTTCCTTGTGTTTTTTGATGCAGGTAAATTCTGTGTAATTTTAGTTGTTTTTCTTCGGATAAACCAACTAGTTTTTCATCCCAAACAAACCTAAAATTACCAATAATTTCATCATTATAAAGAACAAAAAAATAGGCTGCTTTTTCTATTGATAGTTCTTTTAAGATATTTTCTTTTGAATATTGTGATTTTACATACCAATCGCCTTTATCAACCCAAAAATGACTGTAAGCCAACGGATACACTTCTTTCATCAGCCTAAACAACGTTTCTGAATCTGAGGCTAAAATGGGCTTTAATTGTATGTTTTCTGATATTGTAATCATGTTATAAAAATAAAAAAAACTGCTGCAGATTGATTACTTCTACAGCAGTTTTAATAATAATAGTTAGAACTTTTAATACTTATTCTTGGTTTTCAATAGCTTCTTTTATTTTCTTTTCTAACTCGTCTGCTAATTCAGGATTGTCTTTAATCAATCCTTTTACAGCATCTCTACCTTGACCTAATTTAGTTTCACCATAACTAAACCAAGATCCAGCTTTCTTTACAATACCTAATTCTACACCAATATCTAAAATTTCACCAACTTTAGAGATTCCTTCTCCGTACATAATATCAAATTCTGCAACTTGAAAAGGTGGCGCTACTTTATTTTTTACAACTTTAACTTTGGTACTGTTTCCAATAACTTTGTCTCCGTCTTTAATTTGTGTTCTTCTTCTAATATCTAAACGCACAGAAGCATAAAATTTTAATGCATTTCCACCAGTTGTAGTTTCTGGATTTCCAAACATTACACCAATTTTATCTCTTAACTGGTTGATAAAGATTACAGTACATTTTGTTTTAGAAATTGTACCCGTTAATTTACGCAAAGCTTGCGACATTAAACGTGCATGAAGACCCATTTTAGAATCTCCCATTTCTCCTTCAATTTCAGATTTTGGTGTTAATGCGGCAACAGAATCAATTACAACAATATCAATTGCGCCCGAGCGAATTAAATTTTCTGCAATTTCTAAAGCTTGCTCACCATGATCTGGCTGAGAAATAATTAAATTTTCTATATCTACACCTAAATTTTCTGCATAAAAACGGTCAAAAGCGTGTTCTGCATCAATAAAAGCCGCAATTCCACCAGCTTTTTGAGCCTCTGCAATTGCATGTAAAGTTAAGGTTGTTTTACCAGAAGATTCTGGTCCATAAATTTCAATAACTCTACCTCTTGGATAACCACCAACTCCTAATGCTAAATCTAAACCTAAAGAACCAGAAGATATTGATTCTATATCATCTACAGCAACATCACCCAATTTCATTACAGCACCTTTACCGTATGTTTTATCTAACTTATCTAGTGTAAGTTGTAATGCTTTTAATTTTGCTTCTTTTTCTTTATCTACTGCCATGAATCTTCGTAATTTTATTTTTATATAAGGGGTACAAGTTACGAAAAGTGTTTCATTTTTTACACTTTCTTTTTTGTATTTTTATAAAAAATTTAAACTATGAAAAAAGAAATTATCAAAAATTTAGCGGGAAATTTTGAAGATAATTCCCAAACTACTGAAACAGGAATTGAGTTTTGGTTTGCTAGAGATTTACAACAGCTCTTAGGATATTCTGAATGGAGGAATTTTCAAAAAGTAATTTTAAAATCTAAAACAGCTTGCGAAATAACAAATAATCTTATTTCTGACCATTTTGTTGACGTCAACAAAATGGTATCTTTAGGTTCTGGAAGTGAAAGAGAAATTGAAGATATTATGTTAACAAGATATGCTTGTTATTTAATTGCTCAAAATGGTGATCCAAGAAAAGAAAATATTGCTTTTGCTCAAAACTATTTTGCAATGCAAACCAGAAAATTTGAATTAATAGAACAAAGAATTAAGGACTGGGAACGTTTACAAGCAAGACAAAAATTAACACTTTCTGAAAAAGATTTATCAGAATTAATTTACGAAAAGACAGGAAATGATAGAAACTTTGGATTAATAAGAAGTAAAGGTGACCAAGCTTTATTTGGTAAATCAACTCAACAAATGAAAACCAAATTAGGTGTTCCAAAAGGTAGAGCTTTAGCAGATTATTTACCTACAATTACCATTAAAGCAAAAGATTTTGCAACAGAAATAACAGTTTTCAACACAAAAGAAAAAGATTTAAGAAATGAACGAAGTATATCTGCAGAGCATATAACCAATAATCGTTCTGTAAGAAAAATATTAATTGAAAGAGGTATTCAACCTGAGAATTTACCTGCAGAAGAAGATATTAAAAAACTAGAAAGAAGAGTAACTACCGAATCTAAAAAAATAGGTAAAAACCCTGATAAATTAAACTAATTTTAAATGAGCATTATTTTACTAAAAAACTTTAACTCTAAAGTTAAAATTGATAAAGGAGAGTTAATTAGCTTTCAAAAAAACAATCAAGAATATATTCATCAAAAAGGAAATAAAGGTTGGCGAAATGCGGATGATGAAATGTTTCCTGTAATTGGGCCAACTGCTAAAAATAATTTTAGAGTACATACCAAAAATGGCGATGCTATTCAAGATCAGCATGGTTTGTTAAGAGAAATGGAGTATTCTTTAATTTCTTCGGATGAAAACAGTGCAAAATTCATCAAAAATTATAAAAAAAACACACTTGTTAACAACAGTAAATTTCCTGTAAAATCTACGGAAGAAAACCTTTCTTGGCCTTTCAATTTTACTTTTGAAAAGAATTTTACACTAGAAAATGATATTTTAAAAATTGAGTTCATCATCAATTCTGATAAAGGAATGCCTTTTATGTTAGGCTATCATCCGGCTTTTTTATTGTCTGATACTGGAACTGAAACTTTAGAAGCTGGTACAGAAATAATTACGTTAGACGATGTTTATAAAGCGGGTTCAAATGCTTTTCCGGTTTTAGGAACAGAAAAAATCGTATTAAAAAATACTGCTAAAAACGATTTAGAAATTACCACGAAAGGTTTTAATAATTTTATGCTTTGGACAGAAGTTGATAATATGCTTTGTATTGAACCAATTTCACAATATACTTCCTATACAGATCAAAAATTCTCTGATAAAAACATGAGTTTATCCGAAGGAAAAAATAGTTTTTCTGTAACGATTAAAGTGCTGTAATTTGATAGAAAAACACCGGCACTTTATGATTCACAAACCTTGGGGAATGATTTCTCAATTTGTAAATCCCGCGAAGCGGAAAAAAAAATTATTAGGCGATTTATACGATTTTCCAACCGGAACCATGGCAATTGGACGTTTAGATGTTGCATCAGAAGGCTTGCTTTTATTAACTACAGATGGAAAAATATCCGAAGAAATTAGAAGTAGTAAGTTTGAAAAAGAATACTACGTTCAAGTTGACGGAATTATAAATGAAGAAGCTGTAGAAAAACTAAAAACGGGCGTAGAAATTGGTTTTGACGGTAAAAAATACATCACAAAACCAGGAAAAGCTTTTTTAATTGACGATCCTAAGTTTCCATTAAGAAGTCAGAAAATTAGAGACGAAAGACACGGACCAACAAGTTGGGTTTCTATTATTATTAGAGAAGGGAAATTTAGACAAGTTCGTAAAATGACCGCTGCTGTTGGTTACCCAACATTGCGTTTAATTAGAGTTAGAATAGGTAAAATAGAATTGGGTAATTTAAAAAATAATGGAGTTATAGAAATGGATACACTTATGTAACTTTTATCACAAAAAAATAATATTTATCTTTTTAATTTTGCAATATGGACAATTCTAACACCACTTTATATATAGTAGCTGCGGTTATAATTCTACACTTTGTTATAGGTTTTGGCTATTTACTTTACAAAATGACAAAAAAGAAAGAAAAAGAATAATTATTTCGTTTTCTTCTTATAATTATCAAAATATAAGGCACCTAATAATCCTATTCCTACGATGATACCGCCTAATCCATCAAAAAATATTTGAGTTTTATAAATAGTATAGATCGATAAAAATATGGATGCTATACTTATTACTATTATAAAATATTGAAGTGGTTTACTCATTATTTACTTTTTATCATTTTAATATGCGGAATTCCGTCTTCTAAATATTCTTCTCCCACCTGAACAAACTGATGCGTTTCATAGAATTTTTTTAAATATTTTTGAGCAGAAATGGTAATTTTAGTTTCATTAAAATGATCTTTTACTGCTTTTATTGAAGCTTTCATTAAATCATGTCCGTAACCATATGTACGCTCTGAATCTTTTACAACAACTCTACCAATACTAGCATTCTCAAAATAATCTCCAGGTTTAAAAATACGTGTGTACGCTACAATTTTATCAACTTTATAACCAAAAACATGTAACGATTTTTGATCTTTAAAATCGATATCTTGATACACACAATCTTGTTCTACCACAAAAACTTCTGATCGTAATTGTAATATATTGTAGAGTTCTGTGGTATTTAATTCTGAAAATAATTTTATTTGAAATTCCATATAAATAAGACCTTTCGACTGCGCTAAAGGTGACATTTTAATTCATTAACCAGCACAAGAAATTTTACTCACTCTATTTTGATGTCTTCCACCTTCAAATTCTGTAGTAAGAAAAATATCTACAAAACCAATTGCTTGCTGTAAAGACACAAAACGAGCAGGAATTGTTAATATATTAGCATTATTATGCTGTCTTGTTAAAGCTACCAATTCATTATTCCAACACAATGCTGCACGTATACCTTGGTGTTTATTTGCGGTCATTTGTGCGCCATTACCAGAACCACAAAGTATAATACCAAATGATACACTTCCACTTTCTACAGCTTTTGCTGTTGGATGAATTGCATCAGGATAATCCATAGAATCATTTGTATCGGTTCCAAAATTTAGAACTTTATAGCCTTTTTGTTCTAAATGTTTTATAATTTCGAATTTATATTCTGTTCCTGCGTGATCGTTACCAATTGCAATTGTCATAATTTTTTAATTTAAAGATTATCTTTACGAGTAAAAATACTAAAGTAATTTTTTAATTTCTAAAAAAAATTACTTCATTTCATTCGGAATGACCTAGTTAGAATAACAAAAATACAGAAACTAACGGTTATCAACAGTTATAAACAATCAAAATTTATCATTTTTTAATAAGTCTTTCGTTTTTAACTGATTATCTATTTTAAGTTAATATTAAGAAATAGCTGTAAATTCTGATAAGTTTTTTTGGTGAATTCAGTTTTTATTACAATACAGCGGAGTAGAGCACATACACAACTTTTTTTATGAGTTTTTGATAAAAGTTTATCAACATAAAATTAACGTTTTGTTTACATCAATTTGGTTGTTAACTATCAAGAATTTTTGGTTAACTACTGTTTATAAGTTTTGTTAATAACTACAATTTTTAACTGATTTTAAACATTTTATATAGCTCATAAAGTGTCAATAGTTTTTAATAAGTCAGATAAAAAAACAAAAATGAATAATTTTATAGTAGCTATTCACACACTATTATAACCATCATTGTTTTTTTTAAATTTTAAAAAGAAATATAATTATAATATAGAATGTTAATAACTGTTGATAAGAGAAAATTTTAAATAAAGTAAAATGTAAGTTTTGAAAATTGAAAAGAAATATTTTGAAGGAAGTTATACTGTTTTCTTCTCAGCTTGTATAAGATAAAGTGTGTCTTTTTGAATTTCTACAGTTTCTTCTGTAGTTTCAACTTTATTTAAAGAGGTATTGATACTAATTACAGTTACAATAATGCCTGTAATAAATATGAATGCGAATAAAGCAATGATTTTATGTAAGTTTTTCATCTTAAAATTAGATCCTCTTTATATAAAGACGTTTTTTTTTATAAAATGTTACATAAACTTTAAGATTTATTTAACAAAAAAACCACTTGAAAATATCAAGTGGTTTTTAAACTCTTTTAATAATAGTAATTTATTTAATAATCAACTTTTGAGTTGATACTTTAGCATCTTGAGAAACCTTTAAAATATAGTTTCCTTTACTAATTCCTGAAACAGAAATTTGAGAAGAAGTAATGATTCCTTCTTTTACAACTTGTCCTAAGATAGAATATATTTTATAGCTACTATTAAGGTACTCAGAAGAGATATTAATATTATTTGATGTTGGGTTAGGATAAACCATTAAAGTGTTCTTAGAAACCTTATTAATAGATAACGTTGAAGGATTTAACATATATAATTCATTTCCTGTAGTACCATTATCACCTTCAAAATATAAAATATCATTTAAAACAACTAAATCATCAATATCTTTAATAGCTGCGCTAATTAATTGAGATGTATTTCCATCTGTTCTGTATAAATAGCCATTTGTATCATCTGCAGGTTCTCCTCTATAATACATATAATTACCTACAACAGCATAATCAGAAGGATCATGATTGTTACCACCTGTTGCAGTGCTTCCTGTAATGTTACTCACGTTTGTAATTGTATCAGTACTTGGATCATATTTCCATAATTGATCGTTTGATTCTCCTGTATCTCCTTCAAAATACAAACTTCCGTTCCATACAAAATATTCTAGAGTGCTTCCAATTGCACTAGCTTTATCAATAGCTATAGTTCCGTTTGTAGTTCCATCAGTTTTCCAAACGTTCCCTAAAGCTTCAAAATACAATTCTGAACCTATAGTTACAAAATTACTAATTCCAGCATCTGCATCACTTCCTGTAATATCTTTCACTAAAGAATATGCATCTGTTGCTGGGTCATAGACATATAATTCTTTTCCAATAGTAGGGTCTTCAGTTGCGGTAAATCCGTATCCATAAATTTTGCCATTGAAAGCTGCTATAGCAGCTCCTAAAAAATTAACATGTTCAGCTCCTGTATTCGCAACTTTTGTTTGCGTTGTTCCATCAAATTGATATAAACCATTAGAATCTGTAGTATTGATGTAATAAATTAAACCATCTAATTCAACTTGATTAAAAATAAATGAACCTCCTGAATCAATCGTTCCATCCGTAGTTCCATCAGAAGAAAATAAAACATTTCCAGAGCCTGTATTTGCACTGAAATACATAGTATTATTTAATTCAAAAAAGAAATTTGGTGATGAACTGTCACTTCCTGTTCTTAAATCTTTCAAAAAAGTAGTACCTTCAGGAGTTCCATCTGTTACCCATATTTCACTTCCTAAATCTTCATTTCCAGGAGTATTTGAGCCACTTGAATCGTCTGCAGCAAAATAAATTTTATTATTAAAGACAAATAAATTTGATGGATTTGAATTTAATGCTGCGGAATTATTGATTTCTTTAAGAAGGGTAATTTGCGCACTTGTTGTTAAAAATGCAATCATTGTAATTGCTAAAAGTAATTTTTGTTTCATGATGTTTGTTTTTAAAAATTAATAATTATTGTGGTAATGTTGGTATTATTGTTCTTCTTGTTGGTGTGCTTAATGTATTTATAAAAGCTAAAACAGCGTCTATTTCTTCTTTATTTAAATTTAATTTTTTTAATAATGGAGATGTTTTTGGTATTAAAGAATCTCTTCCAACACCTAAATATTTATTTTGAATTGGAGATGGATTACCAAGATTGTAAAATTCAACAACATCTAATAATGATGGAAAATGTCCATGGTGCATCCAGGGTTTTGTATTGGCAACTTCTCTAATTGTAGGAGTTCTAAATTTACCAATATCTTCTATTTTTCCAGTAACATTATATCTTCCAAAATCTTCGTCTTTTGTTCCAAAAAGTGTTTGACCATCGTTATGAAATTGATTATCAGAAAAATAACCAGTATTATGGCAATTAATACATCTAGCCTTGGTTCTAAAAATATGTAATCCTAAAACTTCTTCGTCTGTAAATTTATCGGATTTTCCTGTAATAAATCTATCAAATTTAGATGGAGGACTTTTTACGGTTCTTTCAAAGGTAGCAATTGCATATTGAATTTTTTTCATGGTAATTTCTTTATCACCAAAAGCAGCTGTAAAAAGAGGTTTATAACCTTCTATTTTCTTTAAATTATCAACTGCATATTCTAAATTCATATTCATTTCTAATTGATCTGGGATAGGGAATCTTGCTTGATCTTCTAAGCTTTTAGCTCTACCATCCCAAAATAGTTCTTTTGCATGAGCAACATTTAAAATAGTCATAGAGTTTCTACTACCTGTTTGTCTGTTATGACCAAAAGAACGAGTAGAATTGTCTGTCCAACCTAATTCTGGGTTGTGGCAAGAAGCACAAGCTATTTGTCCGCTTTTTGATAATCTTGGATCAAAAAATAATATTTTTCC
>TARA_R110001606_G_scaffold26736_5_pt1 | contig 26903 bp, 22 predicted proteins | sample TARA_R110001606 | Tara Oceans TARA_R110001606 (sample SAMEA4398315) | marine metagenome | biome: Polar Biome; feature: [SRF] surface water layer (ENVO:00010504); material: water (ENVO:00002006), including particulate matter (ENVO:01000060) such as... | depth 5 m
AACGTCTTTACTGGCCTTTGCTTTAACAATATCGCCATTAACTTTGTACTGCACACCAACGGCTTTTTTGCCTTCAAGCAACACCTTTTCAGCCAACGCACCAGTAACAATAACTAAGTTTCTACGTGACTTCACTGGGTCTAAATATTCACGACTTGCAGAGCTGCGCACACCGTCTTTAACGGTCATGTGCATTGGACCAAAACCCTCTTGCTGCACTGCGTTATAATCGTCAGTGGCTGCATATCCGGCTTGCTGGCCCGCTTTGATAAAGGCTTTATAAAGCGGGTTCGCCATTTCGTTACCGTTGTTCACACCCAAAGGGCCGCTATCACCACGATAGTCGTTTTTACCTAAATAGAATGATTCTGCTTTTTGAAAATACGGTAAACAGGATTGATAATCCCACCCTTGTGCACCATGTTGTTGCCATTCATCAAAGTCTTTAGCATGGCCACGTACATACACCATGCCATTGATAGATGATGAGCCACCTAACACTTTGCCACGCGGGCAGTGCATTTGACGATCATCTAGATACGGTTCAGCTTCACTATGAAACTGCCACGCGTATTTATCTGAATTCATCGGAATTGATAGCGCGGTAGGCATTTTAATGAAAATGCTTTTATCGCTGCCGCCAGTCTCTAATAATAAAACGCGGTTGCGGCTATCTTCGGATAAACGATTAGCCAGTACACAGCCCGCCGACCCTGCACCCACTATGATGTAATCATACGTTAGTGCAGTCATTAAAATGGGCTCTCTATATTAGTCATACCGACATAAATCGATTTAGTTTGGGTGTAATGATCAAGTGTTTCAATGCCATTTTCACGACCGATACCTGACTGCTTATAACCGCCCACAGGCATTTCTGCTGGCGAATTGCCGTAGCTGTTGATCCAACAAATACCTGCTTGCAGCTGATGAATAACACGGTGTGCGCGCTTAATATCTTTGGTAAACACGCCTGCAGCAAGGCCTAAGTGAGTATCGTTAGCACGGTGAATTACATCATCTTCGTCATCAAACGTTAATACGCTCATTACGGGACCAAAGATTTCTTCTTTGACGATCGTCATATCATCAGTGCAATCAATAAATACCGTTGGTGCAACAAAGTAACCGTTTGGTGCAGAGGCTGGGCTAAGCGTTTTACCACCCGTTAATAACGTTGCACCTTCGCTGATGCCTTTATCGATATAGCTCATCACTAATTGTTGATGCTTTTTGGAAATTAATGCGCCAAAGTTAACGTTAGGATCGAGTGGATCGCCCGCTATAATATTTTCTTCAGTGCGTGTTTTAAGCTCATCAATAAATTGCTGATAAACATTTTTGTGTACATAAATACGGGTGCAGTTAGTGCAAATTTCACCTTGCGTATAAAAATTACCTAACATTGCAGCACTTACTGCCTGTGAAATATCGGCATCATCAAATACTAGCAGTGGTGATTTACCACCAAGTTCCATGGTGACATCTTTTAATGAACCCGCAGCACTAGCAACTACTTTTTTACCTGTGCCTACTTCGCCGGTAAACGATACTTTCTCAATATCAGCTGATTGTGTTAACCACTGGCCGACTTCTGCTGCACCTTGCACCACGTTGAACACGCCTGCAGGTACACCCGCTTCGATGAATATTTCGGCAAGCTTAATTGCGCCAAGTGGCGTTTCTTCAGAAGGTTTAAAAATAAATGCATTTCCGGCAGCCAAAGCTGGGCCGGATTTCCAACAAGCGATTTGCAGCGGGTAGTTCCACGCACCGATTCCGGCACAAATCCCTAATGGCTCTTTACGGGTATAATAAAAATCTTCGCCAACCATTTGCTGCTGGCCAACTTGGGCAGGTGCTAGCCCTGCAAAATACTCGATTACATCAGCGCCAGTTTGCACATCAACACACTCGGCTTCTTGCCATGGTTTACCGGTATCTAGCACTTCTATTTTTGCAAGTAAATCATTACGCTCGCGCAATAATGCAACCGCTTTTAGTAAAATACGACTACGTTCAATCGGACTCATAGTTGACCATGCAGCAAATCCTTGTTTAGCACTTTGAATAGCCGCATTTTGAATAAACGCATCTGCCACTTCTACATAATAAATTACGTCATCTGTTGCTGGGTTTTTAACTGCAAATGTTTCGCCACTTTGATTTTTTAAAAAGTGACCATTGATAAAGTTTTGATAAACAGGTGTTGTCACATTAAGCTCCATACTGTTTGATAAGTGAACATACAAAGTTTTTTGCTAGCTGTTCACAATGTGCAAATTGATCTTGATCAGACTTACTTAGTACCGTTCTTAACCATAAGCCATCGATCATTGCCGCACATAATTGCGCTGCAAGTTTGGCTTCATCATCACCCATCAATTGTTTAAATGAGCTGACTAAATTACTAAGAAGTCGTCGGCTATTTACGTTCTGTAAGCGATGCAACTGAACATCGTGCATCGATTGCGCCCAAAAGCTTAACCAAGTTTTAGTGGTATCGCTGCGCTGTTGTAATCTGGCAAAGTTAGCTTCTATTATCAGCATTAACCTTTGCTCAGGGGTAGTTGTTGGCGTTACTTGTTTGATCAGCTCGTGTTTTAGATTGGTTAATAAATAACGCACAGTGGCTTCTATCAAGCCCTGCTTACCACCAAAATAATGACTAATAATGCCCGACGATAATCCTGCTTTTTTACTGATACTATTAATGGTTGTTGCTTGTAAGCCAAATTCAGCAACCGAACTAATAGTAGCGTCAATTAACTGCTGACGACGGACAGGTTCCATTCCAACTTTAGGCATATTTTTATTAATTGAACGTTCAATAAAAATAAAGGTTAAAGTAATGGAACTGATAATTCAAGGTTGACAAACTGTGAATAGGCTAAAATGAAGAGAGCTAAGTGACCCTAAGTAACTGTCCTAGCGTTGATAAATCGGCTTAGAAAAAAGTTGCGAAAAAAATCGAAAAACAGCTGCTTTTTAAGTAAATGCGAAAAAAATCAGCTATATTAGGTTGAAAATCATATCTGGTTAGTCTCAGGTTCACTTTTAAAATCACAGAATTATCTATCAAAAAAACAAACTACAGGAAACTCGATGTCTAATTTTAATGAATATAAAGTATTGCATGTTGTTGAGGGTGGCTGTGGCACATTGCTGCTAGGTTCGAGCGGGTTACCACTTAAAAGGCTAGAAGCAACACTTAATGATGAAGCACAAAATGGCTGGCAACTGGTATTTCAGGTTATCGAAAGCAAACGTTTTTTGCTATTTTGGTCACGCGAAGCTGTGATCTTAACGTTAGGCAGAAACCGTGCTTAAAGCAATGACGCTTAGTGCAATTCGCCGCTATCAAAAAAATGGCGGCGCTAAGGCACATTTTAATATTAGTTGTAATTTCAGTCCTTCCTGCTCAGAGTTTACTCATCAAGCAATTACTAAATATGGGCTAGTGAAAGGTCTGTTTATTGGCGTAAAAAGAATACGGCGTTGCAATAACCCCGACTGTGTAACCGTAAAATCCGATCCACTTCCTTGAGGCTTATTAATGCCATGACATCAGAACAACTAAATGCTCAAGAAGAGCAGCTTCGTTCAGAAGTAAATGCATTGTCCCCTGAACAGCGTAAACTATTTTACCAGCAAGAAAAGCGTCTCGTTAAAGACCCTGATACTTATGCGGTACTGAATTGGTTTTTTGCCGCAGGTTTACACCACTTTTACTTAGGTAGATTTCAACGTGGTGCGGTGAATTTAACGCTGATGCTAATTGGCATACTCACTATTTATAGCTTTGGCGTATTTTTAATCATCGTCGTTTTGTTAATTGAATTACCACAGCTTTTTAAGAGTCAACGCATCGTCCATCAATATAACAATCAAGTTATGGCTGATATTCTAAAACAACTAACCGACTCTTGATTACTTAAAGCAAATGCTAGATACTGTTTTTTTATACAGTTACGGTGTGTGTTATGAAAAAAGAATTACCCGGAAAATATTATTTAGCCCACTTTAAAGAGCTAATAACATTTATCGACACTCAATGCAGACACTTATTAGAGCAAAAACACGTCGATTTCATTAATAAAGCAAACCGACTTACTGAGCAAGGCCAGTGCATGCTGGCACGCATTTATTCTCGTAAACCTTTACTCGTAGCAATCACCACACTTAATTATAATGAAATAGACAGCCCTGCACTGGCACTCGAAGAGCTAAAAACAGCACAGCTCATTAGTCATCCAAATTACACCGACTATCAACACGTACTCGCACATCTAACTAAACCCGCATTGCTAGCACTACTCGCGCCTTTCGATATCCAACCTAGTATTAAAAAAAGCGTCACTAAAGCACAACTGGTAGCACAGACTTGCGATTTTTTTGCTACTAAGCCGGAACATTTAACCTGCCTTTATAACCAGTTTGTTATTAATAACCGCTTTGCTGTGTATGAATACTTTGAATTTCTATACATAGGCCGCTTAAGCACTGGTGATATTAACCATCAAAATAGCTTTGTACTGCGTGATTTGGGCCTAAGAACCACACGAGAAAACCATACAGTAAGTTTAGCTCGCTTTGATACACGTGAAGAGGCGCAATCTAACTACGCGCTAAATCGTTATCGCATGGCATTTAAAAGCGCGCAAAGTGATGACGAATATCAAGCTTTAGCTATTGAGCTTATTAATCAACCGGCCGAAGGTACATTAGCAGTCAACCTTAAAAACAAGCTCCTTTTACGACTTCACCAACAACTAAAAAAATATAATATTGAGCTGTGTTTTACACTTTTAAATGCCTGTGAAAATAGCGCTGAAGCAACTGAATTACAAATACGCGAGCAATACCGCCAAGGTAATAAAGAGTGGGTAAAAATCCAGCTTGAAACCATCATCGAAGATCCGCTCACTGATGATTTACTGTATTTTGCTGATGACTTTTTAATGCGTAAATTTAACAAGCAAACTCGCTCTCGCTTAAGTGCAATGCTCGCCGATACGCAATGTGTTATTGAAATTGACGAAGTTTATCGAAACGATGTAGAGCAAGGTGTTACAGAACACTACACTCAACAAGGGTTAACTGTTTTTTATACCGAAAATACGCTTTGGCAGAGCCTTTTTGGTTTAGTTTTTTGGCGCGAGCTTTATATAGATACTCCCACCCCACCTTGCAATGAGTTTGATATGTTTCCACAATCATTGAGAACCGACTGCTTTTATCATACCCAACACCAACAAATTGAAGCACTACTAGCAAACTGGCAAACACCGGATGATTTACTAAAACACGTTTGTAAAAGTGCCGCCCGTTATTTTGAGCAAGCTAATGGGCTGTTTCGCTGGCATAGCGAGCTATTACGACCATTAGAAGTGCTGATTTTAAATAGCTCATTAGCAGCGCTAAAAAGTCACTTAAAGAATATGACCATGCGCTTTATGCAGCTTAAAGATGGTTACCCTGATTTGATGGTGCTAAATGGTAATAAACTCCATTTTGAAGAAGTAAAAGCCCCAGGTGATAAATTAAGACGTAATCAGCTAACAACGATTGATTGCCTCAAAAATAATGGATTCAATGTACACATTGCGGCCGTAAAATGGGTTAATGATCCCAATCGTATTTACAGCGTGGTCGACATTGAAACCACTGGTAGTTTAAAAGGCGGCAATCGGATCACCGAAATTGGCATAGTTAAAATGCAACACGGCAAAGTAATTGATACTTGGTCAACACTTATCAACCCGCAAATGCGCATTCCTAAGTTTATAGTGTCTTTAACCGGTATTAATGACGCAATGGTAGCAACTGCACCACGCTTTACTGAAATAGCTGAGACTTTACTTAATAAACTAAAAGGCACTATTTTTGTGGCTCACAATGTAAACTTTGATTACGGCTTTATTCGTAAAGAATGTGAAATGGCAGGTATCCACTTTAAAATGCCCAAATTATGTACTGTGGTTGAATCTCGCAAAGCGTTTCCTGGTTTAAAATCATACTCTTTAGGTAACCTCAGTGCGCATTTTGACTTAAACCTGACAAGCCATCACCGAGCACTCGCTGATGCCAGCGCAACCGCTGAGTTACTTTTGCTTATAAAAAATTTAACTAAATTAATAACTTAAGCTTTTAGCGCAAATGACCCAAAGCCAGCTTTTGCTAAATAAAAGCAAGGTATTGATTGCAACCCTCCCAGTACCTCGCTATAGAAGTCAACGCGTCTGTCTAATACTTACCGTTAGCATTAATAACCCAACTGCAATACCCAAAAAGTAATAAGGCATTCCTGCATCCCAACTCGCTTGACTGTTCCCCCCTAAAAAGTCTAAATATAGTCCACCTTGCAGAGGCCCTATGTACCAAATGACTAGAAACACAACTTCAAACATTCGTTTTGACTGCGTAAATGTACCGCAAAAATAGGCCAACGAAACCATAAACGAAATAGCCACAAACAATTGCACCAGCAACAACCACTCAGCTATGACTACAAACCGCGCAATACTGCCTATACAGGCAAAGGCTAACAATCCCCAACCAGCACTGAAACTAGCCATACTTTGTAATAGCGGTGATTGCTTGCTATAAGCCATAATTTCAATAGTATTTGTTTGCCTCTCTAGCTGCCCTAACGGCGATATAACCAATACACACCACAACAATGACATAGGTAAAAAAAGACTCAGCAACAGGTTCTGATCAACAAAAACTTGGCACACATTCAAAATGACCAATCCGATGAGCCACAGATTTGTTTGCCCTTTAAGCATTAACTTAAACTCTAATCGTAATAAGCGTGTAACAGCGAATGACTTAGTTGCGCCAACAAATATTCTATCGAGTATTCCTGTGACTTTTTCAATTACGCTAACTATTCGCCATTGCTTTTTAATCTCGTTCATTGAGCCATTACTAAAACGATCAAAAAATAAAAATGCTAAGCTTAGAGCTATTGAGCTGACTATCAATAAAGGCAACATTCCTTGGAAGTGCACAGCACTTGGCTCAAACCCATGCCAAACAAATGTTTTTACAGATTCACTAGCTGTTATGCCAACATTGGTACCACCCTGCTCTGTTGGAAAACGCGCAGCAACCTCTATATCTAAACTTTCAAGCACTGCACCAATGCCTGATACTCCTTCAATACTTTGCGTTATCGAGCCAACCCACAAGAAAAAATATACCACATTACCTAACCCCCCTTTGAGCCACGTTATCGACTCAAATAAAATAGCGATTGATGCAATTGCTAATAACAAAGGTAAAACAAACACTAATTGCGGCCAAACGAGTGCCCACACATCAACCTGATAGCTTTCGCCATAATAAAGCTGTATCAATACACTACTGAGCAACATCGCCAATACAATTGAAAGTAAAATCAGTACATTTACCCCCCACTTAGCGAATAGAAAAGCCTGTTTGCTAATCGACGTTGCTGCAATAAGCTCACACGTTTTTGATTGCCTGTCTAACTCAAGTGCATTTTTAACCAAGTAAAAGCAAATAATTGGTAAGAACATAACATTTAGCATAGCTAAACATACACCAATCCACGCGCTGTTATAAATGCCGCGGTAGCCATTAATCACTAGTGTTTGGTACTGCGCATCAGGGGACGGAAAATACAATAACGTTAATACAGACATAGCCAACAAGGTCACCATATAACTTTGTTGTCGTGTACGTTGTTTAAAGTCAGCGACCATACATTGCCAAATCTGTTTCATTAACCGATCCTCGCTGCGCTGCGAGGTGCTGGTTGCTCGCTAGTAAAATACAAGTAAGCATCTTCGAGTGATGCCGCCCGTACCGTGGCTTTAGAATCAGGGCAATGATCCGCAACAAGGTTTAATTCAAGCTTTCCTTCTTTTCGAATGCTGTGGCTAACAATATACTCATGCTGGATCTGTTTCAGATCCGATGGTTCAATCGTTAATGTCCAACATTTTTCAGCCACTTTTTGCTGTAATACATTCGCTGTTACTGATTGAATAAGTGTGCCACCGCGCATAATGGCAATGCGGTCCGCAATCGATTCAACATCTGACACAATATGCGTGGAGAATATAATGCAACGATCCGCCGCAAGCTCAGTCAATAACTGCCTAAAGTTGGCTCGTTCATGCGGATCAAGACCAACCGTCGGCTCGTCAATGATCAATAATTTAGGATCATTTAATAACGCCTGCGCAATTCCAATGCGTTGTTTCATGCCTCCAGAGTAACCTTTTAGCGGCTGATGTGCGGCGTGGGTTAAATTAAGCTTATTCAGCAAATCATCAATAACACTATTGGCATGTGCATTTTCAAGCCCTTTAAGCCCTGCCATATATTGCAAAAATTCAAACCCCGACAGTTGTTCATACACGCCAAAATATTGAGGTAAATAGCCCAGCTCTTTGCGTAACAATTGTGGTGATTTAACAATATCTTGGCCTTGCCATAAAATAACACCTTGTGTTGGCTTAGTAATGGTAGCCAGAATTCTCATCAAACTAGATTTTCCAGCTCCATTAGGGCCTAACAAGGCTAAAATCCCAGGTTCAACTTGCAAAGATAATGTATTAATTGCGCATTTTGCATCTTTGCTTTTATTATATTGATGACGTAATGATTGAATATCTAATAGCATGAGTGTCTATTCCTAATTAAGTTACACTCATTCAGCAAATATTAAGCCATGTAAATAACAATTAATAATCAACAACTTAAGCTTTAAACTTTTTAAATAAACAATATTGAATAACAACTCTTACCAAATAATGGCGAAAAACATCAACGTGATAAGTTAACGTGTAGTCATTTTTCTCACCCGCTGATGCATTTAACTTATTCAGTCTAACCGCAGTAAAAACTAAAACAAACTTTGATACTGCTCTATTAGATAATCTGTGTAAGCAATATCGCCACGATAACGCGATAAATGCGTGGTATCACGGTACATTTGCGGGGTTATTTGCGGTATATTTTGATGGTTTTTCATTTTAATACCAGTGGCTTGCTCTATTTGCGCTATTACTTCTGCTAAACGTTTTTCAGCCTCTGGTGTTGTTTTTATCCACTTACTGTTTTTTGGCAGCATGATCACTTCAACGTTCTCAGATACACGTTGAAAGTTTTTTACAATATTAATAAAATGCGTAACCAATAATGGTTGAAAATGAAGCTGCTCTATATCTGCACTGCGAATACGACTAAGGCGATCGTTTTTCATTTCGTTATCAGTTTGCGTAACGTGGTAATAGTCGTTAAATATAGCTAACGTTTCTGCTGTTCGCTCTTGTGGGATTGTACCGCCCCCTTGCCATTCATAGCTCCATTCTGCGCCCTTATAATTAGGATATTCTTCTACAAATTTTTCACCGAGTAAACGTCCTAAGCGGCGACGCTGCGCAATAGTTTCATCATCATCTTTAAACGTTTGATGCGATTTAGGTGGAAACATCTCTCGACCCAAAAAACTGGTGATCATTTCAGCTGAAATATTGCCGCGCAAATATTTTATATTGAATAATCGTACGCCACGAGTAAGATCATTTTTTGCAATTACCATTAACTCCTGATCATTAGCGAGTAAAGTTAAAAATGAGTCTAAAACTGGGGTCGCTCTGCTCCAGCGCGTTTGCGTGGTTTGAAAAGGATTAAACTCAATCATGGTTAGCTTTATTTTGCGATCTTCTTTGACAAATTCATCCGCAATACGTCGTGATAAAAAATCTTGAAAGTACGGGTTTAGCCCACCAAAGCCAAAGTTAAATGATTTAACTTGCTTACCCCGCTGCGCTAAATCAGCATCAAATTTTCGTGGCGAAAATCCGGCACGCGTCATTGATGAGCCAAAAAACATCACAACATCGTTTGGTTCTTTCACTATTTGTGGCAAAGCTACACGTGACTCAGTAACCCTTGCTATTGCGCCTTGAGTATTTGCTCCCATCCCATGCAAAATAAGATGAATACCGACAAGTGCGAAAGCCATGCATAAGCCAATAACAAGAATCGACTTTCCATATAATTTTTGTGATGTCATTGCTACTCTACCTTGATGATTAGAATTGGAAATAGATAAACTCATTGCTTGGCTCCCCGATAAATAAACATACCCCTTGCCCTAACATCATTAACAGCCAAAATAACCAGGGTTTATTTTCCAGCTTGTCAGCGCCCTTTATTACGTAAAAATCCATAATATGTACAAGTAATACCCACACACTGGTCATTACAAAAATAGTCATTGCGTTGCTTCCAGCTGCTATTGTTGAATTAAATACATGTAAATTAGTAATAATATCTATGGCAGAAGTTAAGTCGTTGGCTGCAAAAAACACCCAACCTATAAGGACTAAATAAAACGTGATGGCCCACTTAATAAAAGTTACAAACAGTGCATTGGATTGATTAAAACGTGCAAATATTTTCAGCCCTGCTAAATAGTGCGTAGCAGTGATAATAGCGCCATGAAATGCGCCCCAAGCAACAAAAGTCCACGCTGCGCCATGCCATAAACCACCCAGTAACATAGTTAAAAACACATTACGGGTGCGGTTATTATTTCTGTTCCCGCCTAATGAAATATATAAATAATCTCGTAACCAAGTCGAGAGTGAAATATGCCAACGACGCCAAAAATCAACCGGAGAAAGTGCGAAGTAAGGCACTCTAAAATTAAGTGGAATACTAAAACCGAGTATCAGCGCAATACCAATTGCCATATCGGTATAACCCGAAAAGTCACCGTATATCTGCCCTGCAAATGCCAATACGCCAGTCCAAAGCTCCAGTGTGCTTATGGGGCCTTTTGCCTCAAAAGCATGTTGTGCAGGGATAGCCAATATATCTGCACCAGTTTTTTTAATCAGCCCCACAGTGATCAGCAAAAAACCATGTTTTACAGCAGTGTACTTAGGCAAGGCGATGGCGTGCATTTGTGGCAAAATATGACTTGCACGAAGAATTGGGCCTGCAACCAGTTGTGGGAAAAACGATAAAGCAGCAACAAATTCAACTAAGCCTTTACGTGGTTTCATATCGCCACGGTAAACATCAATGGTGTAACTTAAACTTTGAAAAGTATAAAAAGAAATACCAACAGGCAGTACCCACCCTAATGTCTCAATGGAGGCATTGTAACCAAGCGTAGATAACAGATCAGACACAGAATTGAGTACAAAGTCAGCATATTTAAACACCGCTAATAACCCTAAATTAAGCACCACAGATAACGTAACCCATTGCTTTTTACGTTGCTGCGTTGATGCTTTATATATAGCTTGAGCAATAAAGTAATCGGCTACCCCACTGCCCACCAGCAAGGGAATAAAACTATAATTCCACGCGCCATAAAAAACTAAGCTGCCGACTAAAATCAAATACACTTTGGGTTTTTGTTTTAAAAAAACAAAACCGTAAAACAAAATAAAAATGGCAAAAAACCAAAAGAATATGGGGGTATTAAATATCATGTTGCCCCCTTATATTTTGTTCAATAATTGTTCTTTGGTAACGAGTAAACATACTGTTTTCCTTTATTCAGAGCGAGTTTGGTTGACCCACTAAAAGTAGGGGGAAACCCAATCAATAATTAATTGAAGTAATTTAAATAAATTTGACGCAGGCTGACTTGCATTCGCTCATCAGCCAAGTTAGATCAACGCATTCAGGGGGGCGAGTGAAGTAATATGTGATTCATTGGCGTGCTCCATTAGCTATTAGTAACGCTTTAATTGACTCTGTGCGAGCACGATTAAGGGGGGTACGTCGCTGGTAACCATCAGATGCTCCTGTAGTAACCGCTAAGTTTACATCAGCGCCCCGTGATATTAATAATTGGCTCATATCGTAAAAACCAAAATATGCAGCATTTATAAGGGCCGTTTCATCACGCGGTACAATTGCATTTATATCAGCGCCGTTATCAAGTAAAAGCGTAGCCAATTCAATGTTATTATTCATCGCAGCAACTATCAGCGGGTTACCATCACCACTTGATGACTGATTTACATCCGCGCCTAAGTCAATTAATGCCTGAGTCATTATTTTGTTATTTTTTTTCACGGCAATCATTAACGCAGTGCCATCACCAATCACTGGTACATTAATATCAACCCCATCATTTCGCAGCACACGTATCGCATCAATATCATTACGCGTGACCGCATTAATTAATAAAGTGCTCTCGAATTGTGGTAACAGTGAATAATGTCGGGCATCTGCTACGGTATGTTTAATACTAATTTTGGGTGAAAATGCCTGCGTTGCTTGAATCGTTGTAGCAGCGAGCACTGCACACACCAAAGCAATTACAGCGATACTTGGCTTTTTAAATTGCTTATTTTCTAACACTGCACCAATGCGATAATTTAGCTCTTTTTTCTTACTAAAAAGCCCCATTGCCAGCACACTCCTTTGCTGCATTACCATTAATTTTGCACAATCAATCAGTGATTGCGCATATTGTTGAGTATTTTTAATTTCATTTACTGCACGTAAGTCACAGGCTATTTCGCGTTCTACATGAATTTGCTTGTTAAGCATGCGTATCACCGGGCTCCACCAAAATAGAATCGCGATGACTTCTTGAAATAAACCAAACCAGTTATCTTTGCGTTTAATATGCGCGTTTTCATGAAGCACTATCGCCAGTAATTGCTCATGCTTGAGTTGCTCGGTAAGGCTTTTTGGAAGAATAATTTTAGGTTGTTTAAACCCTACAACTAAAGGAGAGGATACTTTAGTTGAAGTATAAACCTGTGTATCAATATGGGCAGATAAATGTGGCGCTTTTTCAATTGTTGAGCTTATCAAATAGCGTGTTTGAATATATGATGACAATACTGTAAATACTCGCCAAACGCTGCCTGCAAGCCAGATTAAGACGGCTATACTTAGCAAAAATGAAAAATTAAATACGATTTCACTAGGCAAGTGCCAGCTGTTATTCGGCTCATTAATAATACCCGTACTAGCTGTGTTCAACACATTAGGATCTTGTTGAGAAGCAATGGTTTGCGCTGTTGTATTGATCTCTGTATTTTCGTTTTCATTCCCGGTTGTGATCAAGGTAAAAGGGATGACTGTTGCGGTAATTAACGTCGTCATCCACAACCAGCTTTTCAACTCAGCCCCCGATGGAACACATTTATTAATCAACGTAAGTCCCAATAAAAGTATAAAACCAATAACAAGGTGATGAAATGCTAACGTTGTTAATAAGGTATATTCAATCATCATTGTCCTGACGTCCTTTTCTAGGTTTGTTAATCTTTACTTTGGTCAACTTTACGCTGTAATGCTTCTAAATCATCAAGATCAATGTCAGTCTCTTGCATTAAATGCTGTGCCAATACCTTAGGTGAGCCTCCAAAAAACTTATTCAGCATCGAAGTTAATGCACTTTGCCGCGCTTCTTTTTGAGTAATCTTTGGTGTGTAAATAAACGCTTTTCCTTCTTTTCTAAAGTCGGCGTAGCCTTTTTCAGCAAGGATCTTACATAACGTTTGTACTGTGGTATAAGCGGTTTTTTTTTCCTTTGATAGTTCTTCTGTTATATCGCGCACAGACGCCTCACCACTTTCCCAAAGCACTTCCATAATACTTTGCTCACCATCGGTAAGCTGATTTGATTTATTTCTAGCCATCGTATTTAACCTTTTTAAAGTTCTACTAATTAATTAGTTTTAAATACTATAGCGTGCCCAACTCAATCTATCAACTAATTAATTAGTTTTTAATAATTTAGTAATTAGTACTCGTAATCCAGGCTAAAAAGTTCTTTAAAATTTGTAAATAATGGCTACATGTTCTAAACCTTAAGAGTAGCCTTTAGAGGAAGCTCCTTATGCCGTCAACAAACACAATAGATAAACACTCCGAATTTGCGCGCTGTTTAGAGTGCAATAAGGTCAGCACTTTTGCAGCATTTCATTGGCTGGCACTGGCCTTTAAAGATATGGCCAGAGCACCTATTTTAAGCTTGATTTATGGGATTGTTTTCACTCTGATCCCGCTGGCAATTGTCTATTTCGCGGTGTTCACTGACAGCTACTTAGTTGTTTTACCAGCCAGTGTCGCATTTGCTCTGATCGGCCCGGTATTTGCGGTCGGTCTCTATGATGTTGCTTGGGAGCTAGAAAAAGGCCACACACCAACACTTAGCCATTCTCTAAAATCAATGTTCAGAAACCCGGTCGGTGAATGGGGATTTGCAATTTTACTGATGGTAATAATGATTATATGGATGCGTCTGGCAGCGATAGTTCATGCACTTTACCCCAGTCATGCTAATCCTACATTTGAAGAACTCTCCGCTTTTTTAACTTTAGGTACCATTATCGGCGGAATTTTGCTGGTTACTGTATTTGCTATTTCAGCATTTACTCCACAAATTATGATGGAAAGACGGGTCGATATAATGACCGCGGTTATGTCATCAATGAATGCCGTTAAAACCAACTTTTCAGCGATGATTGTTTGGTCTGCATGTATTTTTATACTCGTAGCCCTTGGTTTTGTCACTGGTGCTACTGGTTTTATAGTTATTATGCCACTACTTAGCTATGCCAGCTGGCACGGCTATATTGCCGTAATTAAAACCAAAAAAGCCCGCAGCTATGAATAAACTAAAATGCATAAAGGCCAATAAAACTGGCCTTTTTCTTGGAATGAATACCTAAGTGAGCTTTATTACAGCTACTTTTTGCCTGTCAGCATTGCGCTCATAACGCCATCACGTTTGATTAAACCATGATAAAGCGCGGCACTGATGTGCATAAAAATCATTGCTAAAAACAACCAAGCTACAATGCCATGCATTTCTCGGAAAAATGCAAAGTATTTAATATCAGCGTCAAGCAAATTAGGTAACTGAAATAACCCAAAAAACTGCACCACACGCCCGTCCGCATTTTGCATTAACCAGCCAGATAGCGGCATCAGTATCATCGCGCAATAAAGCCCAAAGTGAGTGATATGAGCTGCAAACCGCTGCAACCTAGGTAACTCAGTGGGTAAAGTAGGCGTGCAGCTGTACACTTTATTTATTAATCTCAGCACAACTAAAATGAGCGCTAAAATACCGGTAGATTTATGTAAGGTGACAGCCTCAACCTGCCAAACGGCCAAGCTTTGTACCATTGATAACCCTAAAAATAGCATCGATATTAACATCAGCGCCATCACCCAATGTAATAACCGACTGCCTGCTGAGTAGCCCTTATTTGCTGACATTATTCACCTCCATTTGTTGCGCTAACTTTAGCACCTAACAATGTTTCTTTTGCACGACGACGATAGGACTGCGCATACGCGGCACCACGCGCACGTAAAATCGGATCGGCTGTCGCACTCATACCCTGCGGTAACACCAACGGATCAAAGTTTGCGTCGCCACAGGCTGCGTTTTCTTGGTTGTGCCAAGAAACGATTGATAATGTGCCAGCATTTATCGTCTGTCTATCTGAGGGCCACGGTATGGTTGGATTATTCTCATCATCATTAGACGCCGCTAAGGTAAAAATTAAATCCAATTTAACAGCGTTTTGATCTAAACGTGATGCCAACTCTTGTTGAAGTGCGTTGGCCGATGACGTATCGAGCATCGCAGCATTATTTGTCGCTTTGTGCGGACGCGCAACCCAACGCACAGCTTGTTTATCACCTAGCTCATTATGTAAATAAAACGCATTGATACTGTGATAACGTTCTGCGGCAAAACTATTGGCAGGCACATAGTCAGCTTTCCAATCATTAAATGCTTTACTTTCTGGATGTGCTTTAAAGAACGCAGTTATTTTTTCTGGGTCTCGTTGTTTTGTTATAGGATCCGGTGATAATGCCTGCAATTGCTGAAAAAATGCCTCAGGTGTAGCAACTGCCATTACAGGAGGCGTATTCATAGCAACACGCCATTCATCGACTGTGCCACTGTTTACTGCAAATGCTAGACTGCGCACCGGTGCTTTTAAATCTGGCGCGGTTGGATTATTACCTGCAATTGAGAAACGCCCATAAAATGGCGTACTGCCCTTTTTAAACACCTCTGCGGTCGAGTAAGAAGATAGTGCCCCTGTTGATTCAAAATTACCCGTTATACATATACCCTTAGCATGCGCACGACGAAAACCGGCATGTGGTGTGTCACCTTGCTGCAAATCAACAAATTTTTGTGCTGTTACTGCATCACGATTAAATGCGCCTGCAAAATAAAGTGTCGCCGTTGCAAAAACAGCCATCGACCCTAGTAATAAGCTACCTCGATAAAGTATCGCTGGCATACCCAACCTACTGCGTTTAACTTTAGTCATCCTACTCACGACCTCTTGAAATGATTATTGATTATTAGTGCCCACATGCAAAGACCGACGAAAGAGGAAAACTATTTCAACAAATTAAAAAACTTCGCTCTAAAGTTAACTATTACCTCTGTTAGGATTTATTTTTAGACCTAAAGTTGTGCATATTTAGGAGAGATATTGCAATATTCTATATTGGATGAAGTCAATATTTATATCTATGCGCAGGACAAGTGTTGCCCAGGACCATACAAGCAAGTTAGCCTTCAACATGGCTATCAGCAAACATTGAATTTAAAAAGCACCTTGATAACCCGCTTTGCATTAACTGTTTTAAATAACCTAGCAGGTCATCCTATTAAAATGACAATGCCACACTCAGTTCATAACTTTGTGGCTCTTTCCTTACGTCATAGTAGCTATCTGGCGCATAGGTAGGGTTATAATGCTGTTTATCAAACATATTTTTTACACCAATAGTCCATTGCCACGCACTTTGCTTACTAGGGCGATAACTCAAGTGAGCATCCAAAGTCCAGTAGCTAGCTTTATTATCTCGTTGTGCAATTTCTGGCACTTTTACACTGGTATGATAGCTTAGGCTTTGGTTACGCCGACTAAGGTAATTAATTCCCGCATAAAATGAAAATTGCTCATCCTCCATAAACAGCAGCCAATTTAATGTATCTTTTGCCAATGACGCTTGCTCTGAATTAACTCGGGTATAATTAAATGAAGTACTAATGCGGTTAAAGTGAGACCAATCTGCATAATATTGATTATTCCACTCAACTTCATATCCAGGAACGTGTAATTGCTCACTGCTATTTTCGTAAGGCTTACCATTTACAGACTGAATAAACTCACTCAAATAACTGCTAAACCCGCGCAGAGTAATATTATTATTAGCTGAAAAATGATAAACCCACTCACCTTCAAATGTCTCTATTTGTTCAGGATTTAGATTTGGATTTCCTGATATATTATTGTCACTGCGCACTTCATATTGCTGTAAAAAAGTAGGCGCTCGAAAAGCCGTTCCCCATATCAATTTACCAGACCACTGTTCATTACCTTGATAAGTCACAGCAATCCGCGGAGAAGTTTCTGAGCTGAACTCAGGGTAGTCATCAACCCGCACACCAACCGTCAATCCTAAGCGTTGCTCAAAAAATAGTGATTCTTGTTGAAAGTAAATAGCCCGATTATGGCTTGATGGTGTTAAGTCACCATCTCGAATCACCCTTGATTCATACTCATTAACTTCTACCGCGTTTTGTTTTTTTATCGTCTCATGATATTCACCGACTTGACGTTGTTGAAAGGTCAGCCCCACAATAGCATGGTGATTTGGATTAAACGCGTAACTCCACTGACTGCGCACACCATTTGATGTGGAATCCAAGTCTGAGTCAGAATAAAAATCAATATTGCCCTGCAGATCGGTAATCGTACGTTCAAAGTAGCGCTTCACCTTGTAGGTATACAATTGATTTTCTATCGATAATTTATCAAAGCTAAGTTTATTTTGGATGTGCGCACTGAGTGTTTGATAGCGTTGAGATTTATATTGATTTGACGAGTAATGAGGATACTCTGTCGTGTAATCATCATAATTTATACCAAATTGCCACTGCTCATTGCGTAAAGACACTCCCAGACTTTTAGCATCAACATTATTATCATGCGTTGATGCAAAACCGTTGCGGTCATATTGTTGAGGATAGCCTTTGCTATCTAAGAGTCGCCCTGACAAAACAAATGTTCCGCCCGCAAACTCTTTCCCCGTATTGATAGTAGCTGATTTACGATCGTAACTGGCAACCCCTGCTGAGATGCGAGTTCGTTCAGGCGCTTTTGCTTTCGTAAAAATAGAAATCAAACCTGAATATGCATCACCACCATATAACGCAGATCCAGGTCCGCGGATAACTTCTATTCGCTCAATATTATTTATTTGTATCTGTTCATCAGGAGACCAGCCTCCAATTAAACCTTCCCGCTGAGGTACGCCATCAATAGTTAACATTACTTTGCTGTTTCGACCTGATGGAATGCCTCGGATCCACACCATGTCTCGGCCATTTCGCCGCGATAGTATTTGTACGCCAGGCAACATTTTCAATATATCTGATAGCGTTCGCGCGCCCATACTTGCAATTTGAGTGGCGTTAACTGAGCTAATAATATTCGGCGCTTGGCTTATCTTTTTTACGGTTTGTGAAGGGCTCACAACTTCAATGTTAAGTAAGCTCTCAAGCGGGATCTCAAATAGGTTAGTATCTTGCTCATTACTATATGAAAAACTTGGCAAAGCTGCCAAGCACATAACTAATGAATTAAGCGGCAAATAACGAGTCAAACGTTTAGGCTTCATATCATACTTAATAAAACTAATAACCATAAAAAGGCTAGCTTAATTACCACTATATTGCCACAAGACAACACCAAGTTTTTACTCTAGCTGATTAATTTTTTTGAAATTAATAGCAAAACAACTATAAAAATAAATGCGCAGGAAGGTACACTTCTTGGCGCAGCAACTCTCGTCCTTGTTTAAGTGCATTGTTATACGAAGGTTTATTATCAGCATGAATGTAACCAAAGAAAAATTCAAAACCTTGCATATGCTGTTGATAATATAAACGCTGCATTGGGGATGCAAAGCCCTGTCCTCTAAATTGCCCAGTAATAAAAATATCACTGATTAGTAAACCGTTAAACCCTAGCTCATCGCTCGACTCAGCCATTATCATACCCAGAGGCTTGCCTCTATAAAACGCCGCGCTGCACAATCCGGCTGCAATAGCTTCGCTGATATCGTCTTTTTCGCTAATTGGTACTATTGTTGCCATTTCAGGATGCTGCATTAAAAACTGAGTATAGTCACGCTCATACCAAGGCCAATCTTTATCAAGTTCAAACGGCTGCAATGCAATATCTGCACAGAGTAATTCATCAACAGTCAGTTTAGGATCTTGTGCTGCTAACAATGAATCAACAGCGCGGCTACCGACCAAACTTAGCAGTTGTTTGGCTGGTATTGATCCTGGTGCTGGCCATACACAAATATATCTAGGCGTACACCAGCAAAATACCTTACTAATATAGCGGACCAGCTTTGCAAGTAATGGTTCTGATAACGGATGCTCACTAAACACTTCAAACATAGTCTCGTCATCATCATTACGACAAACACTGACTATAAATAAGCTACCATCATCAGCTTCTACAACTTGCGCGTATAGATCATCATCTGGCACGCTGTCACTAATTACCCGCCTTTGACGAAGCTCGGCAAAATGCTCTGCATTACAATCTTCATTCAGCGCAAGTAAGTCTTCACACTCTTTAGCGATTGCTTTTTCAGTATCTAAACCTATAATTTTATTTAAATTATAAGTTTTTAAAACTCCCTGACCTAAGCGACGCAAACATTTTTCATCAATTTTATATAATGGATAATGACGCATAACTTCCCTTTAATGACTGTTTTTAGTTAATATGGGGACAATAAAGACGTAAATCAACTAAATGATAATTAAGTGATTAATGAGCTCTTTGTAATACGCAATAACGGTTGGTTAACGCATCTAGCAGCAACATATAAAATGCCTGAAAGATTATATTTATTATCTTGCTATCGGCCTTATTCACTCCTATAGTCTGCAAATTATCACTCCTTAATTTTGAATTACTTTGTCTATTAAATCCCGCGTTCCTGTCAGTCAGTTTGGTGAATTATTAGGTTATGCGCCTGGTAATGTTGCTGTTTATTCGTCTGATTACGATACAGCTGACGAAACAATTTATCCTAACCGTAGCGCCTATCGTAGTTACCTCGATGGTATTTACATGGGCTATAAATGGCAATGTGTTGAATTTGCGCGACGCTGGATGTATCTCAATCATGGCTATATTTTTGATGATGTTGCAATGGCTTACGATATTTTTGAGCTACGCTCAGTGCGTGACATAAACAATCAAACCAGGTTGCCTTTACAAGCATTTCGTAATGGTGCAAAACACCACCCAGTGGTAGGAAGTTTACTCATTTGGGAAGAAGGCGGTGAATTTGAAGAAACTGGCCATGTTGCGGTGGTGGTTGAAGTACATCAGGATAAAATTCGTCTTGCTGAACAAAACGTGGCCCATCAGCTATGGCCGCAAGATCAACAGTGGTGTCGCGAACTCAAAGCGAAAGTCACAAAAGAAGGTGACTACTGGATTGAGTGCTCTTACAGTGACGCCACTATTTTAGGCTGGATGACACAAACTGAGTACAGCGAATTTAGTGAACCTACGCCTGAAATAAACACTGATCTGTTTGCCATAAAAGCCCAATATGCAACTGATTATGGGCAAGCCACTAAGTCATGGCTTAACATTGCCAATGACGATGAAGCAGCCTACGTAGAAATGATGCAAGGGCATAAATTGACTTCAGTTAATGCTGATCAACATCATTATTTTACAATTTCAAAAACCGCTCAACAAACTATTGAACATGCTACCAATGAATTACATGGCTTGTTTATGCATGCAACAGACTATGTACTGCAGCATCCTGAGCTATTAAAAAAGTTTAATTTACCCGATGCGGTGCTCAATAAGATTCGCCAATCATGGGGTAATCGCTTAAATCAACTGATCACCAGTCGATTTGATTTTGCATTAACTCCCGCAGGCTTGAAAGTCTATGAATACAACTGCGATTCAGCATCGTGCTATATGGAAAGTGGCAAAGTACAAGGTAAATGGGCCAAACACTTTGGTGTTAAAACGGGTATTGATGCCGGCCATGATTTATTTAAAGATTTAGTAAGGGCATGGCGAAAAAGTGAAGTAAACGGCCTTGTCCATATATTGCAAGATGATGAGCCAGAAGAACATTACCATGCATTGTTTATGAAAGAAGCTATTGAAGCCGCTGGTTTTGAGTGCAAAGTAATCATTGGTTTGACTGATTTACACTGGGACGCAGCGGGTAATATTGTTGACGCTGATGGCGAAAAACTCAGTTACGTTTGGAAAACATGGTCATGGGAAACCGCTCTTGATCAAATAAGACTAGAGTGTGAGGCTGATCAATCCCAAAGCGATGATTTTGAGCCGCACTGGCAATCTGGTAAAACCCCACGTTTGGTCGATGTATTACTTCGTAAAAATGTGATGGTTTTTGAGCCGCTGTGGACATTAATACCCAGTAATAAAGCAATTTTGCCAGTACTGTGGAGTTTATTTCCAAATCATCCGTTTTTACTCAATACTGCATTTGATTTAAATGATGAACTATTGCAAACAGGCTATGTCGTTAAACCGATTGTTGGTCGATGCGGTGCAAATATTCAACTCGTTGATGAACAACAACACGTAATAGAAAAAACAACGGGTCATTTTGCCTCTCAAGAGCAAATATACCAGCAGTTATTTGCCCTTCCTAAAGTAGCTGATTACTTTGTGCAAATATGTAGTTTTACCGCAGCAGGTAAATACGCCGGTGCTGGCGTACGCGTTGATAAATGCATGATTATAAACGGCCACAGCGATTGTATGGCATTGCGTATCAGCGATGATAGTTACTTTTAATTAAACGTGCTTTAACCTCAATCTTGAGCGCATATCAAACCCAACAAGTAGCCTGTTTACTGCTACTTGTTGGGTAAATAAAGTGACATAAACCACCAAACAAGGACTCAGCATAAAATTAAAAGTGGCATCGCACCGTTAGCGCTAGCATTTACGCCCGCTCATCTTTTGGTGAGTCCATCACTACATGCGAAGTGATCGTTCGTACCTGTGGGATTGATCCTAAAACATCAGCATGGAATGCTTTATAAGACTTAATATCAGCGGTTTCTACTCTAAGTAAATATTCAAATGCTCCTGTGACATTATGGCACTCTTTAACTTCATCAATAAACTCAAGTGCTTGTTCAAAAGCTCGTTGAGATTTCGTAGAGTGCTCATTTAAACCCACCCCCACATACGCGACAAAACCAAGTCCAAACGCTTGATTATTAATAACTGCTCGGTAGCCTTTGATCACACCTGCTTTTTCTAACTCTTGTACACGGCGCAAGCATGCTGATGGGGATAAACCAACCAAATCAGCAAGTTCAGCGTTGGCAATTCGACCACTGCGCTTTAATTCTTGCAATATCCTGTCGTTAATTCGATCTTTTTTCATATTAAGTTGCTAAAGTAAATTTATAATAGATTAATAAGCGCAAAAATTGCGAGCCATACAAAATATAATTGCACAATCATTATCAACTGAGCAACTATAAATGAATATTGAATTGGTATCAGCATTAGCATTATTTGCACTTGTATCTTCCATCACCCCAGGTCCTAACAACCTGATGTTAATGAACTCAGGCGCTAACTTTGGTTTTAAACGTTCATTGCCACATTTACTCGGCGTAACAATTGGCTTTGTGATCATGCTCGTATTGGTTGGTTTAGGTGTCATGCAATTGTTTGACTTTTTTCCATGGAGTTACCAGCTATTAAAAGTGCTTTGCATGGCTTATTTGCTTTATCTTGCTTATAAAATTGCCAGTAATAAAACTCCTATCGGTGCTAAAAATAGCGATACTAGACCTTTTTCTTTTGTACAAGCATCTTTATTTCAATGGGTTAACCCGAAAGCCTGGACTATGGCATTAAGTGCAGTAAGTGTTTATGCCCCATCCAAAGGAATTGGCGCAGTGGTACTTGTAGGCCTTATTTTCGGTATAGTTAATTTACCCTGTGTCTGCTCATGGACGTTAGTCGGACAAAGGCTACAAGTATGGCTAAAAGATCGCAAGCGCCTACGAGCATTCAATATTTTTATGGCTGTATTGTTAGTCGCCTCGGTACTTTTTAGTATGCTGTGAGTAATAAAACAAATAAACGCCTTAACAATGGCAACTTGGTTAAGTTGCCATTGTTAACCTCAATTTCGGATAACAAATCAATTTCCAGCAGCTAACTTATAAACCCCTCGCGAACTAAAACTTTGATCTACTGCAACATGACTATGCTTGCCTCGTGCAATTATGGAGAGACTTGCAAACAGTACTGACACTTATCTATATTCATGAAAAGGGATGGCTAATGACGAATAAAGCAATAGCGAAGTTTAATATTTCTGCAACCGCAGCAAGTAATTTCCAACATGAAGCTGACGCAACGGCTGATTTTTGGAGCAATAAATCACTTAATACCTTGCCCCTCATGATTTTATTGCTCCTTATGCACGTCATAAAACGCTGCCTACACCCGGTATAGAAAAACGTAATGCTTGGATCATTGGTGGAGGTATTGGTGGCCTAGCAGCGGCATTTTATCTGATTCGTGATGGCCATATGAGCGCTGAAAATATTACCATTTTGGAAGAAATGGATATTGAAGGCGGTTCAATGGATGGCGCGGGTAACCCTGATGACGGCTATATTATTCGTGGTGGTCGTGAAATGAACTGGAATTACGACACCTTGTGGGATCTGTTTCAAGACGTTCCCGCTGTTGAACTGCCCGAAGGCTATTCTGTGCTTGATGAGTACCGTTTAATTAATGATAACGACGCTAATTACTCACAAGCCCGTTTAATAAATAAATGCGGTGAGATACTCGATGCAAGTGACTTTGGCCTGAATAAAGCCCAGCAATGGGAGCTGATCCGTTTAATGCTCAAGCGCAAAGAAGAGCTTGACGATCTCAGCATTGAAGACTATTTCAGCAAAGGTTTTTTACAAAGCAATTTTTGGTTTTTATTTCGTACTATGTTTGCCTTTAAAAATTGTCATAGCTTGTTAGAAACTAAACTGTATTTGCATCGCTTTCTTGATTCTATTGATGGCTTTGCCGACATGTCTGTTTTACTTTTTCCTAAATATAATCAATACGATACCTTTATTAAACCGCTTGCTAATTTATTACGAGACAAAGGCGTAAATTTTCAATTTGTAAGCCGTGTAAACGATCTGGATATAACATTTACTGGTAATAAAAAAACCGTAAAGGGGAAAAGGTGAAGCACAGCATATTAACGTTGCTTCAGACGATTTAGTTTATGCACTAACGGGTTCAATGACAGAGCATACAGCTTATGGCGACATGCAAAATGTACCCGAACTGAACTGTGAAAAACATGATCCCGGCGAAAATAGCGGGTGGAATTTATGGAAAAACCTCGCGAAGAAATCAGCTGTTTTTGGTAAACCCGAAAAATTTTATGGCGATATTGATAAGTCTATGTGGGAGTCAGCCACACTGACTTGCAAGCCATCCCCACTTATAGATAAGCTAAAGACATTATCAGTAAACGATCCTTACTCTGGTCGCACGGTAACTGGCGGCATTATTACTTTTACAGACTCTAACTGGCTATTGAGTGTAACGTGTAACCGCCAACCTCATTTTCCAGATCAACCCGATGATACGTTAGTACTTTGGGTCTATGGTTTATTAATGGACAAACAAGGTAATCGTATCGTTAAAACAATGCCACAATGTAGCGGTGAAGAAATAATTACGGAGCTTTGCTACCATTTGGGCATTGAACAGCAGCTTGATGAAATCATTGCCAATACCAAGATACGTACAGCGCTAATGCCTTATATCACAGCTCAATTTATGACTCGTGCAGCTGGTGACAGACCCACCTCAGTTCCTGAAAGTTGTACAAACTTAGGTTTGATTGGTCAATTTGTTGAAACCCACAACGATATTATATTCACGATGGAAGCCTCTATTCGTACAGCACGTATTGGGGTATATAAGTTACTTAATATCCCTAAACAAGTGCCCGACATTAGCCCAACCCAATATGATATTCGTAACCTAATTAAAGGAGCTAGAGCGCTCAACAGCGGCAAGCCCTTTATTGGCGAGCGGTTATTACACCGCCTGCTTGATAAAACCTACTTTGCTCATATTTTACCGCCATTACCAGAGCCAAGTAGTAAAGAACAAACCCATTTTGAAGCAGAAATGCATGAGCTACTGGGCAAAGGCAACTCGGCGATACATAAATTTTCAAACTGGGTTGGTACACTAAGGGATAATTTTTCGCATAAAGATAAATAATCTGAGCTTCGGAGAGTAAATATATCTCCAGTGGCTATAAATCTAAACCAGCTGATGACCAAGCTAAAAACTATTCCTATACAAAAAACCAAAGCCTTGATCTTGATAAAGTGCAATAAGAAAAAATAAGGCTAGAATGATTAATAATATGAGCTCTGGATAATCCATCTATCTCCAGTAGCTATTTTAGTAAACCTTTTAACCAAAGTTCTAGTTAGTGATTTCACGGGAGCCAAAATGAGCCAAACAGTTGCAGATTTAATGACATCAGATCCATTTGCCGTAAGTGCAGAAAACACCCTACACGACGCACATAATCTAATGAAGGAAAAAAATATCCGCCATATTCCGGTAATTGATAACAATGGCGAACTAGTGGGTATGTTGACACAAAAAATCATGATTGCCCAAGTGATGAATATTATGGCTAATTACAGTCCTAGCGCACTTGAACGAAAGGAAAAACAAACGAAAATACACACTATTATGGCAACCGATTTTGCCACTGTACTAGCAACCCAACCACTGCAAGATGTTGCTCGGTTTTTTGTTGATAACCGCCATGGTTGCATGCCTGTGACCACTGAAAAAAATAAACTCGTGGGTATACTTACCTCGTCCGACTTTGTGCGCCTAGCGGCCGCTTTGTTATCTTAATGCAAGGTGATAATAAGACCGCTATCCGTATAAAATGAATATAAACTCGTATAATAGTGTATGCCAAGTATTCATTGGCACACACTACAGCCAGCCTTTGTGTTTAAAAAATAAATAAGGGGCAAAGCCCGATAGCAACATAATGCCAATTGCAAATGGGTAACCCCATTCCCATTGCAGCTCAGGCATTATATTAAAGTTCATCCCATATACACTGGCTACTACGGTAGGTGGTAAAAAAACCACCGAAGCAATAGAGAAGGTTTTGATAATTTGATTTTGTTCAATGTTAATAAAACCTTGTGTTGAATCCATCAAAAAGTTCACCTTATCAAACAAAAAGGTACAGTGAGACATTAGCGTATCTATATCAAGTACAATTTCTCGTAGTGATTCGCGATCCTCATTTTGTACACCTAAACGACGTATTAAAAACGAAATATTGCGCCGCGTATCCATTAAACACAAACGCACTTTCCCATTCGCATCCTCTAAACGCGCGATACGACTAACCGCTTCTTCTAGATCAGAGTCATCTTCTTCTAGTACATATGCACTGAGCTTCTCTAACTGATGATGCATATCCTCGAGCATATCAGCATGGTTTTCGACTTTTTGATCGAATAATGTAACCAATAACTGTTTTGGCGTATCACACATTACTTGACCTTTACGTGCTCTTAAGCGTAACAATCGAAAGTCAGCCAGCTCGTCATCGCGAATGGTCAGCAAACAGTTATCCTGTAGTAAACAGGCAACTGTTACCGTATTAAAACGTCCTTCATTGGGCGACATAAACAATGCATGCACATGCAAGCCTTCATTGTCGATAAAACATCGCGATGAAGCTTC
>TARA_R110001606_G_scaffold68100_2_pt1 | contig 26894 bp, 33 predicted proteins | sample TARA_R110001606 | Tara Oceans TARA_R110001606 (sample SAMEA4398315) | marine metagenome | biome: Polar Biome; feature: [SRF] surface water layer (ENVO:00010504); material: water (ENVO:00002006), including particulate matter (ENVO:01000060) such as... | depth 5 m
GCTGTCCATCGTCAGACCGCCGTTTAAAGCAGTCACACCAGTTACAGTCAGCGTATCATTAAGCGCCGTGCCTCCTGTCATGGTCAACGTCCCAGCAACGGCTACGTTGCCAGCGGCTGCAATGCCCCCACTTAGGAACAAATCCTGAAATCTTACTGAATTAGAGCCAAGGTCTACGGAGTCTGTTGATACGGGTAAGATAGCATTTAGAGAAGTAACCTGCACTAACTCTCGCCATACTGCAGCACCAGAGTTGTTTCCTACACATATGTATATACGTCCAGTGCTGGTATTTTCCCATATAGAACCCGGAGCATAGCCATCTGCACTGTCATCTCCTACACCCGGAACAGACGTAGCTGTAGTATTATTTTTACCAGCTACACCGCCGTTAGCAACGGGTAGATAGCCACTGACTGACGTAGCTAAAGCAATTTTAGGTCCGTCTCCGGTGGCTCCTGTATGTGCGTGTCCTGAAGACGAAGCGAAGGCCGAAACAATTTGGTTAAACTCTGCGTTAAGTGGAGGTGCAGTAATAGCTGCGCCGTTAACTATAGTCGCAGCACTCTGACGTACATAACCTGCCATATTTTATCGTCTCCCTGCGACTGAATATTCAAAGACCATACCTTGAATAGAGTATGGTTCTGTTTGACCTATAGTAACAAAAGACGCCTGAACAGAAAATCCAGACCCTTGTACATCTGAGGTCATAACTGGTTTATCATTACCACCGTATATAATATCAGTAGCATTATAAGTTATATTTCTACCTGCATATACTGTAGGCGCACCAGAAGAAGTTTGGGTGTAGGTACTAGGACCAAGTACTTTACTATCTCCCCAATCGTAGGTTACTGATAATAACATTTCTAACGGACCTTCAGCCCGAATAAAAGTGTTTAATTTTTTAAGCTTCTTACGTTGTTCTGTTTCACCAAAGTCTAGGTAAGGAGTAGAATATATAGCTAATATGTCTTCTCCATTAAAAGTCTTGCCTTGTTCTTGTTGATAGACATTACCGTCATGGTCACCGTGTAACACTACTTCTTCTGTACCTATATAGTCAGACGTACAGCATGAGGCTCTTATTCCAAGTAGTTCTCCAAAGCTCCAATCTATAGTACCTCCGGTAGAAGTTAATCCTCCTACAATACCTGTGCTGTCTTCTGTATTAGTTGCAGCGGGTCCAAAAAAGTATCGTACTTGAGACTTAGAACGTATAACAACTCCGTTAAGAGTTTTCATATCATTATTTTTTATAACGTCTACTAGAGTAGCCTGTATAGATTTACTTAAGGTCTCCAGTTCTACGTCACCTATCCTAGAAGTTGAAGCAACCGGACGAAATCCGTCAGGCGCTAAGAACATTAGGTCACCGCCAATTTCTAACACACTATCACGCGCCACACAACCTACGTTGTTAGTAACATTATCTATTACAAAAGCGCCTGAAGCATTGACTGTTATTTTCTTAATGCCATTAGAGCCAAACACATATAAGTTATCTCTAAAGGGTTTAATCTGAGTTACTTCAAAACCCCCTACTATCTGACCGCCCCCTGCTGAAGCATCCCACTCATAAGGAGTATTAGGTGCGCTATGGGCTATAGCTCCGTTAGTAGCTTGGTGTCCAGAGAAGAATAAATGGTTTTCAAATACATCTACAACAGCAGGAGCATTCAGTACTTGATCTCCACCGCCTGTACTAGCGCCGTTGTTATGAGAAGTTCCAGCGGTATATCCACCCGCATTTGTAGATTTTAATTCTTCCCAGTGAGAGCCGTTATACACAATGGCTGGATTAACTCCATCTACAAAGCATATAGTGTTACCTGCACCAAAATTAAATTGGGCATGTCTTAGCTTTGTAACCGTAAGACCATTAGCAGTCATAGGACGTGTTACACTGTGATCTAGTGTAAATTTTCTCCAGCCAATTCCTGAAGTAAAGTAATAAAAACTATAGTTTCCACCGCTGCCTATATCTTTTCGTGCAGCTATAATAGTAGTGGAGCCATCGCTATCATCTTTGTAGATGGCTATTCCTAGTACTGGACCTTGGCCTGTAGAAGTTCCACTTGAATCATAAGCAACAGATACTTCACCATAAGTACTGTCATATTTAGAAAAGCCTTCAATACGTCTGTAGCCACCGAATAACGATGGCTCAAAGTTAACTAATCTAGTAGCAGCACCGGGAAAGTTCTCAGATAAATCAAGATGATTTTCGTTAGAGTTAAGTCCACCAGAACAAATTAGTTTGTACGAGGCTATTTGGTCGGGCATTATCTAGAAATCCTAGTGTCTCGTATATACTCGTAGTTGTTTATATACAAACTCTGAAGGTTTTTAATTCCCTGTAAATAAATTTCATAAGAAGACTGTGCTGCTTCCAAGTTATCCTTAAACATATACATATGATATAATGCGCCGTCTATAAGTATGCTGTCATACGACTCAGGTATTCTAGTCACATCATCAAAGTTTACTATATCTGAGTAGTTAAGAAAGTATTTAAAAGTTACGGAGTATGCTTTGTTAGGAGAGGGCGTTACACCAAAACCATTCCCATGAGCATTAAAAATATGGGTAGGTATAGTACGTCCTGCACTTCCTGCAGAAAAATCCGTGTCGCGGTGGTCTTGATACCATTCATCGCGGTCCATGTATTCTAGTATTCTATAGCTTGATCCTAAGGTAGCATTCTCTACTATTTGAAAGCTATTGAAGTCGGCTATTTTATAAAAAGTAGGCCAACTGTATTCTGAAGTACCTGCAGTTAATACTTGTGTATGACTAGCTGCATTAAAAGGCCATCCAAATTCTGCTTGATTGATCTGAGCAACAGCAGATTTAATAGCATCTTTAACAAGGGCATGTACGCCTCGCACTGAAGCAAAGTCAGCATCAGCTATCTCAACTTCATTTAAACGTCTTAAGACTTGATTGCAGAGTGAGATATAAGTAGTAGGCATGACATTCCTTTAGAGGAGGGTTAGGGGCCAGCTATTAAGCCAGCCCCTTACTTATTAGGCTAGATAGTCACGATCTACCTCATCTGGAGTTTCTACGCCAGTGTCATTTACATCCATAAGGATTGCAAATACACGTACTTTCCCCGTGGTGAGGGCAGTACCTGATTGCGTAGCTAACTTAATGTCGATAGTGTCAGCAGCAACAGCTAGAAGCGGTTGATAAGCAGCAGCGTTCTGAGCATATGTGCCAGCCGCTGTGCCATCGTCAGCATCAAAGCCATCGACAAAACAATCAACGTCAACGCCTGTACCTAAATCAAGAGTAGTAGTGCCACCAGAAGTAGCCGTGTCCACCTGAATACCTGCGTTTAAAATGAGTGTTCCTGATGGAACCGAAATACAAGGGATGACATCGTTAGCTGCAAGTGCAGAACCTTTATCAACCAATGCTGTTGCAAAGTCCACTGTATTTTGGACTAAGTATGGACGCCGACCGCGTGAGGATGAACCCCGTGCGGCGGCTAGAGTGTTATCACCAAGTGCCATGTTTTGTTTCTCCCTTACGCAGCGTTATATTTAGCAGTTACAATGGCTTCTGGTCGAAGAATTTTTGAACCATATACCTGCATCCCCCGGACGATATCTGCGAATGAATCTGGATCGCGATACGTTTCGGTTTTATTGATTTGCTCCGCAGTTGCGATAGCAGAATCATGTCCAGCAACAATAACACCAAAGTTAGCAAGCTGGTTAGCAGTACCACTTGTTCCGGGTCCAGTACCAACTGCAGGCAAATTGCTGCTTGAATACATACGGAAGCCGTGGAAGTTCTTAAGAACCAGACCGTTACGGAGACCACCAGATTCGCCAAAGTCGGCATTCATAAATCTAGAATCTTCGTCTGCGAGGAGTTCCATAAATACTGGGTCCACACAAAGCCAGCGCCCTTGGGTATCAACCTGCTGTTGATCCATCAGACGTTTCATACGTGCAACAACCATTGCTGGTGATGCTGTAGCTGTTGGAAGTGCAGTAGCGCCCGGAAGACGTGCTGCTAATGGGATAGAATGATCACCAGCAGAACTGGTAGTAATATTCCCAAAATTTCCCTTGTTAAGCTGCATAGATGCTAAAAGTTCATTCGATCCAGCGGTTGTTACAGCCTTAGTACCACGGGCCGTATCATTTAAAGCATTAGCTTGACTATGAATAGCAGCCTGCTTATAACCAGACAGATAACCTAATACATCTTGGTCAAACTGGTCAGCTAAACGATATGCTGCACGATCAACTGCTAATTGCATAAAATTGACGTGGCTGTGAGCCTCCTCAATATCATCGATCTTGAAAGCAAAATAGTTAGCTTTGTCTACAACCAAAGAATAGTCTTCATCGTCCAAATCTTGAGGATTGATGGTCGTGCCACGGGCATAAGCCTGTACACTGATCTCTGGCTCTTTGATAATTTTTACGGTATCGCCTTGGCTAGAAATTTCACCAAAATAATCCGAATTAGAAATATCACCTACAACTGTAGCCTTGCGAAAGCCAAGCTGAACTTTTTTGCTATAAATGATACTTGAGAAGTTACCGTTGGGCAGATTATTATGCCCTGATGCGGATTGAAATGCCATTATGATTTCTCCTGAATGAAACAGCATGATTATTTAATCTCTATAGGAACGTCCTGTAGAGACAGCTAGATCAGACAATTAAAACTATAGTGTCAGTCCAATTAAGAGTAGCCTAATGTATTACAATCATCTTAAGTGTATCATACTCTGATACGTCAAACTGCTATACTGAGAAGGGGTCTCAGTGGTCCGGTAAACTTTGGTTTTAGTATTATCTGGGGGGGTGTCATTGGGTATACTTCTACTAACTAGAAGTGTCCTACGATATTGTTCGTTGATTTAAATATATCAATAGGATCATTATACCATGATAAGATACGTACTGCAATAGTTAATTACTATAGATGTCCCCTGAAGGGAACATCCTTAGGATACAGCTAAATGTCAAAGTAGTCAAGTAGCTGTATCACTTTTTATTAAATTATCTTGCAGCGCCTGATACATCGTAAGCAAACTTACCTGAACGGATCGACTCGTTAATAGCCTCTTCGTTTTGAGCAAACTCATGTGCCGACATTTTAGATACAAAACTCTCTGAGAAAGTAGACCTGTTATTAGTAGACGGTGCAGACTTAGAGGTACGTCCTACGGCCTGTGCAGCGCCCCGTGTGTTGCCCTTCTTACCTTTATCCGACTTATATAAGTCAATGGTACGAGATGCCCACGTAGCGTCTGTATTGTTCTTATACACACTGTCCTGTAAGGCTGAAGGTTGTAGAGCAACCCATTCATGGAATGCAGGGTCACTACGAATTTGAGCAAAGTCTGGATGTAGTTGCATGAGGGTTTGTTCAGCACCTTTTTTATTAAGGCTCTTCTCAAACTTCTCTACTTGCTCTAGACGTTTCTCTCCTTCTGCCAACACTTCGTTAGCCCGTTTACGAGCAATGGTATCAACAATTTTTGCAACGTCTGGGTAACGAGCAGACCATGCTTCTACTTCAGCATCTGTCTTAGGAAACTTGATTTGTTTTTTAGTAGCGGCATCAAGCTGCTTCTTTACGTCCTCAAGCTCTTTATCTTTTTGTGTACGTACAGTCTGAATATGACGTTGAATATCCTGATAGCGTTTTTTATAGGATTCTTCTTCAGCATCTAGTACTGGTCCAGCGGAACTTTGTTCCATTTCTTCAGCATAAGAAAGTTGGTTATCTTCATCTTGTTCGCGTCTATATTTACTCATAAGTACCTCATATGGGTCCAGTTATACTGGGTATCCAAGTTAAACCATGTATGCGACTGTTTTCTTTTGGCGCACACTAGGCAATTTTGATGTCTTAGGATAAGATTTCTCATCCTTGCCACCCTCTAAATGGTCATCTACTTCTACAGCAGCGACCTCTACATCAACGCCTTCTACGTCAATATCTTCTGCCTCATCCTCTTCAGGTTCTGGCTCTTCATCTACTTGCTGAATAAGGCCTTCCATGTTCATTGACATAAGACCCATTTCTGCTTCAGCTTGCATATCTTGAATATGTTTTAGTCCATGCCATTTTACAACATTAGCTGGCAGGACGTACTCATCCGTACTAATCTTAGCGTCAATGTCATCCCTTACGTTTTCAGCAGAAGACCCAATTGGAATTGGATTACCAGATACTTCATCGTAGCCCATAAGACCTTCCATAATATCGCCGCCTAAGGCCATACCACCGTGATACGCTCGTACTGCGTCATCTTCTGTAATTTCGGTGTCAACATTTTTCTGAACAGCTTTACCTACTTCTCTTTCGCGGGTGCTTAACTCTTCATCATTATTTGTATCTGCTTCTGATTCGTCCAATTGAAATTTATTCTTAGCCATTTCTAATCCTTCCGGTGTGGTAATGCCTTTGTTAGTTGTTGCGAATCCACCAAGACCAAATTCCATATCCTCTGATGTAGGGGCTAACATACTTCTAGCTTCTTCAGGAGTGGTATCTCTGTTCATTTCCAAGTGTGCCTGATCATCTAAGGATTGCAACCTAGACCTACCTTCTTCCGTGGCTTCATCACTAGGCCACTGAATGCCGCTATTCATGGCATTTTCTATGGCTGTTTCATTGTCTACGATCTCACCATTCCAAACAGTAGGGATCAATACTTCCATACCATCAATCTCTACAATGATTGTTTTTACGGTAGACAGAGTACCATCTTCATTCTCTACTGCAGTTCCATTAGCAATATTTTCGTAGTGATGTTTTGTAATAGGGTCCATTAGTTTATTCCTTAGTATTAGTTTTATCTAAAAAAGCTTCATTCATTTGTGTAGACAATAGGTCATCACTAGCGGAAGGTTTTTTAGTAAAATAATTTTTAGGGTTCCAGAAGTTAGGTTTAAAATTCATTGTAGGGTTCTTTGCGTAATCATGCCAAGGGTCTTTATATCTAGAAGGAGACCATACTTCATCGTCAGACGTAGGAACTTTTTGACGCGGTTCGTATCTTTGCATTTCAGAAAGGGTCTGCCACGGGGAAGTTTCTCTGCGTTGCTCTGCAGTAAGTCTTCGTCTTGAGTCGGCTAACCTAGCTTTAGTCTCTCCCGCTTCAGCATAATATAAGTCTCTAGTACTCATACCAGCACCGTCAGAGCCTTTTTTCTTTGACTGCATAGCTTGTGCAGCACCACTATCCATTAGTGCAGCTTTTTCTCTTAAAAAATCTGCAACAATATTAGGATTAGCGCCTTGTCCGTTAGGGTCTTTTATTTGTTTTACATCAAAACTGCCATACTTTTTAATTATAGCATCTTTTGCTTCTTTATACTCTTTAGATGCAGCCGCCCTAAGCTTAGACCATCGCGCAGGGTCCGATTTTGTTGTAGCACCCTTACCACTGGTTGAACCAAAAACATCGTCTAGCCAGTGTTGGGTTTCATGGAGCATAGTACCCCAAATCCTGTCTTCTATCCCTGCTTTATACAATCGACCTTCTTCTAACTTATATTTAATGTCAATTTTTGCATACTCAGGCTCAAATTTAGTAGTTACTGCAAGCATTTGATCTTTTAAATCAAATTCATCAAAAGAATTAATTTTATCTTCTAACTCCATAACTTTAACCATCCAGCCGTCATTGTTAGGCGTGGTATTCTGCAATTTAATAATGTCTTCATCACTCATAGCATGCATATTTTTTAGTTCTAGTTCAAATTGATCTTTTTGTCCGGTTACGGCTTTCATAGCCGCATCTTTTTGTTCATCTAATAAAGAGTATGCTGTTTCAGCTTCTGCCTTAAGAGCATCTACTTTATCTGATATTATATTAGCAACATCAAAGTCTCCTTTACCGCTTATATTGGTAAAGTTACCTTCCGCATCTTTTTGAAAAAGTAAATCACCCTGCAAATCATCAGCTTTGTATGCCCTTGAAATAGTATTACCTTCTGTTCGTTTATTAAACATGAAAGCAGGTTGTTCTCTTTTATATACGCCACCTCCTCTTTGTCCTGAAGCTCCCGCTTCAGCCTTAGTCATTGTTCCTTGAGGCAGATCATCTTGACGGGTTGAATTTGGAAGCAAGTCTGTTACTTCGTCTAATCTCCCTAAGACGTTAGGTAATGGACCTTTTCTTTTTAAATTAGGCACGTCAGGTAATACGGAAGGTCCAGCAGGAGTAGTAATTTTTGTAATTTGTGGAGTTGCGGGAACAGAAACTGCATTTAACTCATCGTTCATTTTAAACTGTAGTTTCTCAAGTTCTGCTGTTAAAGCTTCAGGGGTCATAGGTTTCCCTTTAGCTAGTCTAACTAGTTCTTTATACCTTAGGGCTATTTCTTTTTCAGCTTTCCATGTATTAACAGCTTTAGTAACTACATTCTCTGTAGTTATAGCTTCTGGTCTATAAGAAGTTCTGTCTGCTAAATCTGTTCCAGCGTCTTGTACACCTTTAGTAGTAGTAAGACTGTCATCAGTCTCAGTCATCCACTCGCCAAATATTTTACCCCAGCCAGTTTCTTTCCATATCTCATCTCTATTCTTACCTGCAAGGTCCATAGCTACGGCTTGATCATAAGGAGTATCGTACTTCGCTCCCTTAGCAATATTCCTGTTTAAGAACATTTGTTTGACACCCGTTAGGGGTGGAGGATCGCCTCTAGCAGTTCTAAGGGCTGATTTTACATAGTCTCCTGCATAAGGAACTACGCCAGCTATTGTGCCAACTCCAGCAAGGGCGGCATCACCGTATCGTCCTTCTTTGAGCAAGTTAACAGTCTCTTCACCGCCCATATACTCGCCTATTCCCGGCAAAACCTCTGCAGCAAATCCTGCTGTCTGTGCTACGTAGGGACTAGCGCCAGCTTCTACCGCTGTATCATATATGTAATTTTTAGTAGGTGTAATACCTTCATCATCTTTTCTAGCCTCTTCAGCCCTGACTTGGGCCTTAGGGTTGTATCCTAGAAGGTCTCTTCCAAACTGGTATGCTGCACCTATACCTCCAGCAATAGCAGGTATCTGAGGGTTCATTACTAAACCCATAGAACCCGTATCGTCCATGTAGTCTGTAGTTGCTTCTAAGATAGAAGGTTGTTCTGTAGCCTCTAGATCATCTTCTTTATCTTTTCCAAAGAGATCACCAAAACTTTCTAACCAGCCCACCATTATTTAGCACCTGCTATTACTTCATCTCGTAAGGTTTTAATTTTGCGAAGCTCACGTATAGCTCCCTGAGTAGACTTAACTTTATCCATATTTGATTCAGTACTCATCTGATGAAGAAGAGTAGAAATCCTAGCCTCTGAGTACTCAACTAGCAGTGTATAAATATCTTTATCATTTACCAAAGGCAGCAAGCTTCGATACAAAAGTTTATCCATCATGCTTTTTTCCACTCATGTATTGGGTTCATGCCAGCTTCTTTCTTTGAAGCATCTTTTAGTATGAAAAGAATATCTGTAGTTATGCTGTACCTAGCTTCTTCTGAGGTATTAGGTAAAGTTTTGTGCATAGTCTTGCTAGGAAACAGTAGTAGTAAGTCTTCTGATACTTTAAAAGAAGCCGCTTGAGCGCATAGAGGGTTAGTAGGGTCTAGGGTTCCATCAACGTAGTACTCTTCTTCGTACATCCCAGTAAATAATTGGTTAGCAGGGTCTGGATTAGATACTACAAAATTGCCAGAGCCTTCAGGAGCCTTAGGATAGTACACGCCACTGAGGTGTGAAACAGCATGAGTATGCGGCGGTAGCTCTTTACCTACAGTCTGACGAACCCCCCAAGACCTAGTATAGTAATAAGTATACATCTCAGGGTTACAGCCTAAGGAAGTAATATACTCGCGTACTGCAATGCTGAACACGTCAAACACAGGTTTGTAAACGGCAGAGTTATGTATAGCATGATACCCATTGCAATCCCCTGTCCAAGTACCTGTAGACCTAGTAGGACCAGCCTCTTCTATAGAAAGGTCTATGTCCTTCACCATCTCCTGCCTTAGTTTTTCAGATATTCCACCCTTTACTTGGTATATAGATACAGGAAACAGATTAGTAAGACCTCCTATCATTGAGGCGGTGCTTCTTGCGGAGGTGGTTGCCCACCGTTGTCTCCACCGCCACCACCAGTAAAGCCAGCGGCATCCGGTTCAGGAGCCTGTCCCGGTGCTATATTAGCCCCCCCATTACCCGTAGGGTCTTGTACTGATGGTGGTCCTTGTGGACCCCCTTCTGGAGGTGGTGCTGGCTGTTCTGGCATGAGAGCCTTGAGTTCAGCCATCATCTTCTGCTGAATAGCAGCCTCTCTAGGGTCATTAAGAATTTTATCTTCGTCTAAATCCATACTGCTTGCTAGTTCCCTAAGGATGTAGTCGTACTTAACAAAAGGGGCCATCTGTTCATTCTGTGTCATTTGCATAAACTGCAGAAGACGTTGGCTGCGTACCTCGTTTCGCATCAGGCTTTCAGTTCCCCGTGCTTTAACGTCTAAGTCTCCGATAAATTCTTTGTCAAAATTAAATTGCATATTAAAGCTGAACAGACTTTTTCCTAGTGGGCCTAAAAGATAGTCATCAATATTACGTACCACGGCTTTAATGTTCTGCGCTGCAGCACCCATTAACATAGACATGCCAGAAGCTGTACGCCCTACTCCACCTACAGCGCCAGAGCCGTGGGTATATGAAGGAATGCCTGTAGCTTCATCTGCAAGCTGTCGAGATTTGTCAAACATCATTAAAAGTTCTTGACTTACATTCTGAAACTTAGTAGAGAAGATAGCCTGTCCGGGTGCGCCACTCTGCCTACGGAAGACTTTACCGGGGTATACTGTCATGTCCTGTCCCGGTACTAAGTTAGTCTCATCCACTTCTATTAAGAGATTACCACTAAGGGCAGCATTGTCAACAGCCATACGCATAAAGCCATTCATAAGAAGCTGCGTGTCTGTCATGTTTTCAGCTACACCAATACCAAAGAATGAGTAAGGGTTTAGCTCATAAGGTACTGCAAGGTAAGGTATACGGCTAGGTGTGAACGGATTAAGTACCAAACGTAGTATTTGACCGTTACATACCCAGATATTAACCTGAACTTCGTCCTTATCTTCTAATTCTTTAGGGATATCTATATCAGCTTCTTCAGCCAAGTCTTTGTCTAAAATACCCCAATATTCTAGTACTTCATACCTATCCATGTCTGAATTAATAGAATCATCTTCTAGTGCGTCTTCCCAGTACTCCCGTGTATAGTTAGAACCATACTCTATTGCAAGCTCTATGCTTTCCTCGCGGAAATGAGGGCGTTTTTTTAGATTACGCAACTGAGTGCGGTTTAAACGGTGGCGTTGGATAGTAAATTCAGCTTCTGACATGTTACGTGCATCTGGGTCAGGGTAGAAATCCCACATAGAGACATATTCCATCTTAGGAATAGTTTCAAAGATAGGATCGTAGTCACCATCTTCTGTCCAGCGAGGATATTCCTTGTCTTGAGCAAATGGTCCTTTAAATACACCAGTACCAAACAGACAACATTCAAATGCAACGGACCTAAGGTGTTTTGGCGCATCAGTTTCGTCCAACTGATCGTGCATCATCTTTTCCATCTTCTGAGCGGCACGTTTAGCTGGCTCATACGTAATAGAACCCGGAAGTTTACCTGCCCCAAGCTGTAAATCGTCTTCAATAGGAGTTAATGCTTTGCGATATATACCTAAGTCTTTGGCTATATCAGGACGTGCCATAGTAGAAGGCACTTCATAGTCTACGTTAGCCTCATCCTTGGCTTTTTTAGTAGTAAGTGCTGAAGGATCAAAAGATACGGAGTCAACTACGTTATTAGGAAACTGTCTAGCCTCAATGCCGATTGGAAATTTGGAACCTGCAAACAAAACGTCTACAACCTGAGCATAAGCAGCCAATACTTTAGTTTTAGTTACCTTAATAAAGGCTTTAGACTTCTCTGTATCGGTAAACTGCACATCTGTAGAGTACAAACCACGGTAATTGCGATAAGAGTCCAGCCAACGCTCTTCATCTGAAAGCCTATGGTCTTTAGAACGCCTGTACTGGCTAGTAACAAAACTAACTGCGCCTGCATACTCTTGATTTTCAAGTTCTACATCATCAGTTTCGTCCAACGGGACAGCAAGGTCAGAATCAGAAGCGTCTTCAGGGAAAGGTTTGTCCATTAATGCCATATTTAGTACCCAAATGTTTGGTCAGCAGGACGCCAACTCTGTTGTGGAATGCCTTTACCCATGTCAAACGGTGAAAAAGCTCTTGGTCGGCTCATAACTGCGTACCTTACGCTATCATAGGCGTGGTCAGTAGCGTATCGTGGGTCGATATCATCAGAGCCTCTTGGATCGGATGGAATAATAGGTAAGTCTGCTATGATTTGTCTACAGGTATCAAAGAACTGTATACCGGGAATGTCTGTATATTCATCTACCTTAAGGACTTCGTGAAGTCTGTTCTTGCCTGCTACTCTGGCCCCATTAGTTCTGTCACTAGGACGCCACCGTGTACCTTCAGAGATCATTTCCTCTGCAATGGATGGGCCTATCTGCCCACGGTTGTGCCAACAAGAACTGTCTAGAACCCCGTACTGTATTCTTTCGCCACCTTCAGCCTCTTTGACGGCTTTAGATAAGTCTCTACCTGTATGTTTACTAAGGTATAACTCTCTATAGTTTATAAGCGTCCCATAGCTAGGGTCAATAGCAAACCAATGGACTGCAGAAAAACTAGAGTACCCGTAATCACATGACCTAAATCTAATCCAATCAGTCGGTATGTCATAAGGCTTAATGACGTGTATGTTGCTTCTAAATTCTGAAAATGCGGCTCCATCCGCGACCGCCCAATCCCCGTCAAGTAATTGCCGTCTTTGCATTTCAGGAAGCGATAACAAGTTAGCTTCATACTGACCACCATCCATAAGATACGGATTGTCTACTAGTGATGCGGGAATAAAACGTCTGTAAAATAAAGGTTCTCCAGCTTTGTCATGTCCTGTAGGGTATACTAAATCTTCCCCACTCTCTATATCCTTAGCTATAAACTTAGTATTTGCTGGCGCAGGATCAATAAAAGCGCGTTTTACCCATCCATGACCACTTCCACCGGGGTTAGTAGTTGCTCTCATAAAGATTGGTAGTGTAGGGTCTGTAGTTCTCAAGCGACTCCTGAGATAGTTCCAAGCAAATGGCGTAGGGTACTGCGTCAATTCATCAAAGGCAATGTAAGAGAAGGCCTGTCCCTGATAGCGCAATACGTCTTGATCTCGTTCTAGATAAGTAAGCCACAACTTAGCTCCGCTAGGGAACGTCCACTGAGACTTCTTCTCCCCCCACTTAGCACCCTTGAATGCTTTGGGGTATAACTCTTGGCTTTTCCATATAAGCTCTCTTAGCTCATCGTTTGATCGTCTTAGAATAAGCCCGTTAAAATTAGGATTGCTAAAGTAGCGCATAGGATCAGCAAGTAGACCGTATGATTTACCTCCACCAGCCGCTCCTCCATATAATACTTCTCTTTCAGAGGCTGCTAGAAACTCTGTCTGTGGCCCTTTATTGGGAGCGAAGACTACTTCTATCTTTTGTTTCTGGGTCTCAATAGTCGTAAAGTCTAACTCAGAGGTTGCAAGCGTTTCTTTAGGGGCAATCTTAGCTAAGTTCTTCTTTGCAACTGTGAGGCTGCGTTTAGCTGTAGACTGTTTCTGTTTAGCCGCCGCTATAGTCTTCTCTGCTTTAGTCTTAGGTTTCTTACTCTTATTATCTTTTTCAAGTTGACGCAAGCGTTTAGATGGTTTTTCTGTACCCTTGCCTCTAAGTATTTTCCATTTACCTAGTAAACCCTGATGGCTTATAGGCATGCCTGCCTGTTTAGTAAGCCACTCAGCAGTCTTCCTTGAGGAGTTACCTTCCTCTAGATAGTCTAAGGCCTGTTCAACCAACAGGGCAATGGCTTCATCTGCAACTAAAACTAGAGGGCTATCATCTGACTCACGATAACCATAAGGTATCTTAGCTGTCTTGTTAGGCCTTTGCTTTACAACCCACTTGCTCAATCTTCCGATTTCGGTGGTAGAATAAACATAGCACCGCCTGTATTATTTACTTCAACCTGCTCCTTCTTAACCAGACCAGTACGGTCCAGTATCTGGGCAGACGCAGCAATAGAGTTACGCGCACCCATAGCAGAAGGATCATCCAATACATCCCGCATAGCAAAGGCTGCTTTAGGGGCGTTCATAGCCAGCATCATAGCTGCTTGATCATTGATCTCTTTAGCCAAAGGTTCCACCACAGACGCAGTAGACGTTTGCTCAGAGTACCCTGCTTGGGTCATAGCAGCACGAATGTTACCACGACAGGTTTCACTCATAAGGACTTCTAAGAAAGCCTTTTGCTTATCCGTATATTCTCTAGGAGTATCTATCATGGCTATTTCTTCTTAGTATGACTTAAGTTTTTACTTGTAGCAGTGTGCTTTGCACCCGTCATTAACTTTCCACCCGCCTTATGTGTGGGGCCAGTGTAAGGTTTGCCGTTAGGCAGATAATGAGGTTTATCTTTAGCCATGCTATTTACCCTTCTTCTTAGCTTTATTTTTCTTAGAATTAGGGAACCCAGCTTTCATATCAGCATAAGCTTTAGGGCTTATTGTGGAATCCTTCTTGGTCCGACTTTCGCCAGATTTTTTCTTTTTATTCATGTTTTCATATAAAGACATTCAATTACCACTTTCTGCAGGACCAATATCGGGCGGTCAATTTTGATGTTGCGGTATCACATTTATGCCTAGCCCTGAAAGACTTACGAGCCGCAGGGTTATCCTTTCGGATTTCCATATTAGGATCGCCAAAGGCAATATACTTTACGCTATCACCTTCTACCGCTAATACTTCAAACTTTTTAGGACCACCCCGCCTAGGCTTGTTCACTGACGTAAAGCCGTGACGTTTCTTGCCAGAAGCTATTTTTTCAGACTTGGACTGTGCCATATCCTATTTAGTACTTAGCTTTTTTCATAGCCGTTCCACCCATATTCATCATAGGTTTATTCTTAGCCATACCACCCATGCCAGACATAGGCTTCTTCATAGCCATACCGCCCATATTCATCTTAGGGGTAGACTTCTGTGTAGCAGGATTAGATGCCCCACACTTAGCTTTATTCATCTTCATCATCAAAATCCTCTGCTATAACATTGGGTAAAAATCGTTTGGGGTTTAAGGGTACATCAACAGAGTTCTCTTCACTAAAGAAGAAGTACCTACCATAGCCTGTAAACTCATGGGCTAAGGGATTAGCGTCTAGCTCTTTTTTGGTTATAAGCTTTTCTTCTACAAGTAACTGACGAATACGTTCAAACTCTAGTATCTGTCCGGTCTTCTGTTGAATAGCTGCACGTATATAGTACAAATTTAACATGGGTACTCCAATAGCCGCCCACCCATACATTGTACCACTTAACAATAGGGAAAGCAATAGTTTAATTATAGACTAAATGCACGTTTATAATTGACCAAACCCAATAATCATGCTATAATTAATTGTGGCTAAGGGGTATACTATAGTATCTAGCTAGTCTAGATTACCGTAGGCCAATCTATGAATGTCTCCGCGAGTTACTCCAATATCTTTCAAGTCTTTGTCAGTCATATTATGTAACTGCCAGTAGGCTACACGCCTCATCTGATGACGTTGTAGTCTTTTAATAAACGATCTAAACATTAATCTACTCCATATGTATAATGTAGTTACATTATATCAACTACTGAGAGTAGGTAGTAGATGCTTAATCCGTATACCCGTTATGCTTATCAAGGTACTCTATAGCCTTCCTAAGCCTGTCTGTGTCATCCTCTAAGAACCCTATGCCTAGATTACATTTATGGCACAGGTAAGACCGGAACGTATCCGTCTTATGGCAATGGTCTATACGCCAAGGTGACTTCTTAATAATCTTACCTGATCCCCTAGGGTTCATAGTATCATTCCTAAGGTCACCCTCATCTCTACCACATATATCACAACAGTGTAGTTCGGGAACGCTGTTCTCTTTGCGTATCTGTCGTATAGTTCGGTGATACTCAGTAGAACATGAATGACATAGATGACTTTTATTGTTAAAACTAAGTAAAGACTTCTCAATCTCACATTTACTGCATCTCCTAGTAACTTCATCACTAGAAAATACTTCTACTTCCTCAGGGAAGAAACTAAGTTGGGTCAAAGGAAGTATTAAATAGATCAGCAACATTAGCATTGCTGTCTTCTATCCTAATAGCTACTTCACGAACTCTCTCAGCCTCTCTAGTTAAGTCATTAGCAATAGCAAATAAGGTATTAAAGTTTAAATCCTTATTAGTACTATCCAATAATCCATCTACCATCAAGTAAAACGGCATACTAACAGGCGTAACCATGTCTTCGTCTAGCCATAACTCTGTCTGTACTACCAATACACCATCTTTATTAATCTCAAGGTCGTACTCTAGTCCAATAGGAACCTCTAGTACTACTTCTTCAATAGAATCATTGCTCATAGGTAACGCTCCAATATTTATCTGTAGTGTACATAAAACCTATAATACACTATGTCAAGACATTATTACTTTACAGGGTATACCTTAGTAATAATACTACTACACCTAGTAGCTTTACAGAATAATACTACAGAACTCCGCTTAGGGTCATGCTTAGAGTACTTTACTGTCTTATAATCCTAAAAATATGCAGGGGCTGTATACGGTACGGGTATAGGGGGGGGTGGCACTGGCGGGTTGAAAAATTTGCATAATAAAAATCGAATTCATTGCAAGCCCTTGTTAATACTAGCTTAATTTAAAGTAATACTTAGCCTGCAGCCGTGGCGGTTAACTAACAGTTAACAGTCTTAAAAGAATACGCGCCATATAAACAAGGTATTCTGTGCAGAAGCTGCAGAACATTTAGCTAAAGAATATCAACCCAGCCTTAAACTAGGCGCAGATCTGCCCAGCCTTTACGAAACAATAGATCAATAGCGGGGGTCGCTGTTGTGCATGCTCCAGCCGTTGGACCTCGAACAGATCACTAGCCAGCCTGCAGCCCTTCAGCTCCTGTCCTTTCATATGCGACACTGGGCAAAATTACCTTAAGTCTAAGCTGTTCTAATTGTTAACTATACCGGGACCAGGTCAAGACTGTTTTAGCTTGAGCATATGCGACAATACCGTTGTCTCTGGTCAAAGTGCTGGGCAGATATGCAGCCAGACATAATTTGCTCGACCGTAGGGCATGAAAAAACCCGCTCTTAGGCGGGTTTCTATCGTTTTAAGGCTGTTTGTGCTTATTACTGCAATGCATATCCAAACAGCAGGAACAGCCAGCCAGCGGCGAAAATAGAAGCGCAGGCAATAAAGTCTGCCAGCCAGACAAGCGCAGTTTTAAAGTTAAGTTTCATTTACCAGCCCATAAGAAAAGCATGAACACTGCGACAAAGCCGAACAGCGGTATTATTAAAAATGTGAATATATCAAGTGTCATGGTTTTTTCCTCACTCGTCTGTTTCTGGGTTATAGGCGGTGCAGTACATGCCCTCAGCTTCTGCTGCTGCTTCTGCTTCCGTCCGGTTAAACTGCTGTTGGTAACTTAGGGTATGGAACGCCAGCGTGATGTTACTTAATAGCTGCCAGCCGTGTGGCATGCAGACGGTCACGCTGCTGTTGTCTAGGTTAACCACTAGATCCCCAACTGATAGGCTGCTGTGACGCTGCAGGCTGGTTGTTTCATAGTCTCCTCGACCGTGACCGTTGCCCTCACAGAATATTTCCTCAAGTGCCACTGCGTATTCTCTGCCAGCCTTCCGGTATACGCTGGGCGTGTTACCTTCTGGTTCGCACTGGGTCATAAACATTGTTGGCTTGTAAAAGCCGTGATCAATTGCAGCCTGCACAAGTGTTTCTGCATCTGTGTTACCCATCCCAATTTTACACAGATCAAAATACGCTTTTGATTTGGGGGTTGGAATTGATACGTTCAATTCTAGCTGCAGTTCTTCGTTAATTGGGCGTTGATAAATCATTACGTTCTTCATTTTTATATCTCCACAAATACGGTTGTTGTTGGTTTCAAGAATATCTCTTTATTCATATCGTTGGCATAGCTGCAGCTAAAATTGGCAGGGCCGAACTGGTCCTTCCGGTTATAGTGATTTCGGATTAAAGTATTATGGCCCTGCCAACTGCGCTTAAAGTATGCGCCCTTCTTTAAGCTCTTTAGCTCTACAGCTTTATATTCAATATCATCATGACCAGTTATCGTGAACAGTTCGCCGTGATGTTTTTCGTAGGCTTTGATTTTTTTCATAAGGTCGTTCATAGCGTTGTACTCCTAGTTGGTTTCGCTGCGCGATTGTAATATTTTTTATGTTCTAAAGTAAAGCCCAATAAAAAACCCGCTCGAAAGCGGGTTTCTATAGTTATTTAAGCTTAGACAATTTCTTATCTATCTCTCGTTTTTTGCGTTCAAGTGCTGCAGCCCTGCGCCTCAGCGTCCTATTGCTGGGGTCGTCATGCACCTTTCCATGGACCTGCATACCGTGACGTTTATATTTCATGTTCATGTGCATCTAGGCAGCCGCCATGAATTCATTCGCAAGCTCGAACAGGTCAGCGTTGATCTTAGTATTGCCTGTTACTGCAGTAATTGCTCTAGCCTTCCGAACCCGTCCTTCTGGGTATTTTGTGGAAGTGCTAACAATATTAATAGGAGCGCAGCCTGTACCATTGCAGAAAGTTTCTTGAACACGGTTGAACACGTTCCAGAGATTGTTGGGGGCATCTGACGTGCGCCTGACTTTTAACATCTGTTCGATTGTCCGGTGGTCATAATAGCTTGCATTCTTAGCTGGTCCAAAATTAGCCCTGCTGTTCAAAACCCGTAACGGTTTCCAGCCTCTAAGACTGCATGCATCCCGTGCAAACTGTTCTTGGTCGCTGGTGCTTAGGTCCGTTAATTCAACCATGCGCTGGATAGTATCCATAACATTTGGCAGGCTTTTAACTTTATCTCGCACGATATTCTCGTATGCTGTGACCGTTGCCGCGTTATGGCGCAGCCGTGAGAAAACACCTGCAGACGCAAACACTAAGTTATTGCTGCAGGCATATCTAAACATACCCTGACCTAAGCCTAGGCTGGTGCGCTTGTTGTGACTGTTTAGTATTATCAATTGCGGGTTTGTATTGCCATTGTCTAAGCCCTCAAACATTTTGTTAAGTGCCTCGTTTTCAAACCGTATAAGGTGAGCAGCGTATGCGCTGTTCTCTGGGTTTCGGCTATGCTGCTGGCTGGCATGTACTGCATGAAAGCCGTGATCTGCCAGTATATCAACCGCTGTTCCGGTGTTAATAAAACCGTATCGGCTGGTCACGTTTGGGCTTGCTACATTTGAGAGCGCAGCGGGGGCAAGTCTGGATACCATCTCATTTTGGTTTGTTGTTTCAAAGTCTAACATTTTTTTGGTCACTTTCTATAGTTGGGGTTGATAGCTGGGCTTCAGTATTAAAGCCCAGCCAATAATTACATAACCTGAAAACCGTGTTCAGTTGGGTTTGAACGATTAGTAACAGATGCAGCCTCGAACACTGCATGCCAGCGTCCGGTTTTAGCATCGCAGATATTGATGTGGTTTATCCACTGCAGATCGCAGCCGCGTATTGCAAAGTCTAAAGCCTTACGGCTTCCGAAATTTCTCGCGCTGCGATTTACTTTCAAGACTGTTTTTACTTGTAGCATATTTTGGTCACTTTCTAAAGTTGGTGCAGTTGGAGTATTCCCGCTGCTGTTTGTTTAAAATCATACTTTTAATTGATACACAAGTTTTATTTTAAAAGCTCCCTAAAAACTGCAGTACGCTGTACCAGAAAAAAAAGAAGCCTACTATCATATATACATATTTCATTTAATGTTGTGCAGGTCGCGCCAGTGGTTCCAAGTCACGGCCTGCACTTGGCAGCCTGTTATTGCTTTACTTGGTGGCCCTTGTTCAATTTGGTTTATGACTTCAGCGGCGCAGCAATAGGCGTCTGCAATTTTATGGTATTCTTTTTTGGTCACGGTACTTCTAGGACTGCTTAAACTGTGACGCTCACCATAAAATATATTTTTAGCGTGACCATCGACACAAACAGCGTTAACGCCCTGCAGATATTTGGGTTGGCCTGCATATCTAATACAGTCATAAAATGATTTGGTTTTTAGTCCGTTCAATATTTCTCTGGTGGTGCTGGTTTCCTGTTCCATATTTTCGTTATCAATATCTAATATCAATATAGCCTTAGCCTTGTTTGGATTATAGGTTGATACTTTTATACTCTGCAGATCTGCACCAGCAGCCCAGCCCTGCGCCAAGTGTTCAGCGTCCGTGACGTTTTTACTCCACTTGTTATTCGGAGAAACTGCAGAAGCTGCACCAATTACTCGCTCGACATTTACTCCTGTTTTCTTCGATATAGCGTCAAATGTTTTGTAGGCTATATTGTACCATTGTTTCCCGTATTGTTTTGTCGCTTCCGGTGCAGAATAATACACGCCTAAAATATTAAGTGCAGACAGTCTGCGCTGCAGTTCGTGATGTTCCATAATATGTGTTCCTTAGTTGGTTTTGTTTACTGGTGGTCAAACCAGAAGCTTAGAATAGCAGGTTAACAGTTGGGCGCAAGTTTAATAATTACGAAGAGGGAACCTGCCCACCAAATGAACGGGTTTTTTTGGATTTCTGTTGAAAATGATTTTATTTTTTTATTTTTTTTTTTTTGCACCCCACTACCAAGGGCGCTATGTATGTACATACGAGACACCTTATTTACATAGGTATTAATGCTATTACACGCGGAGGTCTTTTTTTCTCTTGACTTACATTGGAGCGGTCTTTAGTTATCACCCCACCAGCTAACTATAACCAACTAGGATTGGAAAGACTTATGAAGGTAGACGTATACTTTAACTTACACCGCCGTTTATATTCGGTTCGTGCTTGTGAGGGTCCAGACAAAGGACGTGTAATTGCTCACAAAAACACAGTTTACCTTAAAGACCCTGAGTTTAAAGTATCTAAGGCAGGCAGGGCGAGAGTTTTGCGTGAGAAAAGGAAGAATGTGCATGCAGTAGTAAGGGGTGAATGGTCTAAAGACTACTCTGGAATACCTAAAATGAGCTACAATGTGACATATAACCCGTACCGTACTGATACTTTTGAATTTTATGATGATGCTGGTAATTTACAGCCTCTGCAGTATGCAGAAGCAGCCTTCCTTTGTGTGAATACTTGTTCCCGCAAAGTATTAAAACCAACTATAACCAACTAGGATTGGAAAGACTATGAATGATACCAAAGTTGATGAACCAACTATAACTTTAACTAAACGAATGCTAAGTAAGAGCATTATAGATGCTAACAAGAGCCTAACTGTATTCTTCAAGGAGTACATTGGTGGTGGCAGCTATGACAGCATAGATAATGGTACTAAGATGGTACACCCTGCTGTACTGTCTTCCTTTGACGCGAAGGAAGTTATGGAAACTACTATTACTTTGTACCGTAGACCCCGTGGAGACAAGTTATTGTCTATACAAAACCTCTCTGCGTTTGCTAAAGAGGGTGATACTGTTAAATTTGACATGATGGATGATCAAATATGGATGGTTGTGCATACTCCATCTGAATTGGGTGATGCAGCATGAACATATCACTAGACATGAGTGACTTTGGCTCTCTGTGGCACACAGCCTGCAAAGGCCTGACCCTAGAAAAGTCTAGGTTTGAGTACATGAAGGGCAAAAAGCTAAGTAACCTGCCCCCAATCTACGATAACTATTTCTACTGGTTAGGCGATAACGATCTGCAGGCAATTGCTGCACTGCAGTTACTAAACCAATCTGGACACACAGCAGGTCTTTTTTGGGACACAGCCCCTATAAATGATGATCCTGATGATTATACACCTTGGGGCTACGTACTAATTACCAACCTTTCATACGAAAAGAATGAAAAAGTCGGTGAATTTACATAACAGGGAATAATCCCATGATGTTACTTGTACCTATTTTAGGATGAGTAGTAATACTATAATAGTAGTAACGATAAACACTTAAGGAATATAAAATGGCTAAGTCTAAAACAACAACTAAACCTGCAGATGACACTGTAACTCTTAAACCTTCAGACCTGAGGGCAATACTTGACCTGTTTAACACAGTAGACAGCGTGTTAGACGATGTAATGGAGACATGTGATCTAAATCTATCCGATATCAGACGGATACGTGAGACACTGTACCCTGTCTCTAGCAAGCTTAACTTCCGTCCACAGGTAGATGAGGATGGTACATGCAGACCGTGGCTACCTAAGGTATTGGCTACGGATGATAACGCTTGGTTCAACAGTGAAGCCTAAAGACATAAATGATGATGATCCTACTATTGGTGGGATCATCTCCAAGTATAAACAATCTAGTATGTTTAGAGCCTTGGCCCATAATAGTAAACGTAGTTACCTTAGTCACCTAGATCATGCTCTTGCCATGAAGGTGGGTAACAGTAAACGTCTGCTTAAGGATACTATGTACAAAGACTTTAAGCGCAAGGACGCAAAGCAATTACACATGGATATCTCTGACTTAGTTAGCAGTCACAAGGCACGTCATACCATGACAATCTTTAGGGTTGCATGGGAGAATGCAGTGGACAGTGAACTGGTAGAGTTTAATCCTTTCTCTAAGATGAAGCTTAAGGAAGAACCCTACCGCCATGTACTATGGACACAGGAACAGATTGACGGTGTAATAGATTACTGTGATGCAAACAACAGGACTTCTATTGGTACTCTAATCAGGATGTGTTTTGTCCTGTGCCAGAGGATAGGTGACATGAGGCAACTCAAGTGGTCTAACATTGTAGATGGACGTGCTAACTTCAAACAACAGAAGACAGGTACTAGAATGTCCCTGCCTCTAAACGATGTTATCATGGATCGTCTTAGTCTTCATCCCGCACGTAACTCTAGCACAGTTATAGTATGCAATGAGACTACAGGTAAGCCGTATAGTTCAGACAGGATTGATAAGACCTTTGAGAAGATCAGGGCTGGGTATGGATTGCCCAAGGTTATGTGTACCAACACTGACACAGAGACTAACCTCTGGATCAATGACCTTAGGACCACAGGCATAACAGATGCCATGAGGTCTGGCTGCACTGACAGACAACTGATGGCTCTCTCCGGTCACAAGAACCCTAAGATGCTAGAGAGATATGCTATACACGGCAACATAGAAGCTGACGTGGCTATGGAAAAAAGAGGAATGCAGTAATGCTTATGATCGTAGACAACTTTGTTAAGAGCGAACACTTTCTCGCATCTTTAAAAACCCATCAAGAGGAGTTCCCTGATGCCTTGGATGGCTGGTGGGAAGGATGGTGGGAAGTTAAGCCCCGTAATATATGGGAAGAACTTATCCAAGGTATCTGGAGTAACTACCCTGACATTGAAACTATTAAAGGGTTCGAGTGGTGGACTAATACTCACACGGGCGCTGGTCTTGGGTGGCATCAAGACAAGGATGAGACACTGGCAGAGGCTGCAACTCTAATTACTCCAGAGCATGGCTCTGTGTACTATCCTTATCCCCATCAAGTACAGGGTGGCATGCTACAGATAGAGTATGATGAAGATCAGGCAGAAGCCATTGCTCCTATTCATAACAGACTTGTTATGTTTAATCCCTCTCGCCTACATAGGGTGACTAAAGTATACAATGGCACACGTCACGCCTTTATCTGCAATATCTGGCGGGATCATAAGCCGTTGTCCTATGTAAAAAATAAAACCAGTGAAGGTAAAAAGACATGATTACTCAGGATGATATAGATGGCTTTAGCCAAGACAGTCCTTCGATAAAAGTGACGCATATTGATCACATGGGTAATGATTTATCAGTGGTTAATGCCGCACGGGTGAGTTTTGGTAAGCAAAGCAACTGGACTTACACTGAAGGTTATGACCGCCGACCTGAGTTATCAAGGTCTGATGCTAAGTTGATCAAGTATTTAGCATCTCACTCCCATTTTTCACCGTTTGGGCATTGTTTTGCTTCATTTCACATCTCCGCACCACTCTTTGTGGCCCGTCAGCTTGTAAAACATAAATTTCTGCGTTGGAATGAGATTAGTCGCAGGTATGTGAGCGATACCCCAGAGTTTTATCGACCAGAAGCATGGCGCGGTCATAATCCTGACAAAAAACAGGGTAGTTCTGGTATTGTGAACATAATACTGGACGATGAGGTACAATGGCACAGGCAGCTTTCTACCTATCAGACCCTTCTTAGTGAGGGTGTATGTCCAGAGCAAGCACGTATGGTACTGCCACAGTCGATGATGACTGAGTGGTACTGGTCAGGTAGCCTTGACGCCTTTGCAGATATGTGTGTGCTACGGTGTGCTAGTGACACACAGGCAGAGACCCGTGTAGTTGCAGATGGCATTAGTGAGGAGATGAATGCACACTGGCCTGTGTCTTGGCCTGCACTTACATCAAATTAGGCGTTGACAAAACTGCCAAAGTATATATCCTACGGATCAACCCGTGGGGGTTGTACCATAGACCAACTAAAGAAAGACCTACGCAATGACCTATGCAGAACAGTTAGAGATTATAAAAGCTATACCTGTACGAGAAGGTGAGAGCAAAGTAATTCAGTGTCCATTCTGTTATGGGTTAAAGAAACTAGCCCTGTCTAAGTTTGACGGTAAGATCATGTGGAATTGCTACAGGGCTAGTTGTAATGGTAAAGGTATATACTCTGGTAAGCGTAGTGCTGAAGCAGTTAAGAACTACCTAGAAGACACTGTAAGTATTAGAAGGTCTAAGCACAGGCCTGTGCCTACAGTTACTGCATCAGTATACAATCATCCAGAATGCATTAACTTTTTAGAGTTATGTAACAGTCTAGACGCCTACGAGAGAGGATACGTAAAGGTTAAGTATGCTCCTGCAGAAGACAGGGTTCTTTTCTGTGCAACCAATGGTGCTGTAGGTAGACTGCTATCAGGCTCTGGTCCTAAGTGGATCAGCTACGGTGAGCTACCTAGTGGCATACACGTTGGTGTAGGCTCTACTGCTGTGCTGGTTGAAGACGTACCCAGTGCCTGTAGTGTTAGTAGAATAGAAGGCATGGTTGGTGTGGCACTACTTGGTACTACTATCACCGCTGGTATCAAGAGTACTCTCTCAGAGTATGATAACTGTTATTTGGTACTGGACAAGGATGCATCAGTTAAATCTTTGAAGCAAAGTAAAAGCATAAGTCGTAACATTAAAGTGCGTTTTACCTCAGAAGATTTAAAATACTTGACTACGGATAAAATACAGGACTTAATACACATCAGCTAAGTATAAATTAATAAGATACCAACTAAGGATATATGAATGGACCATTCACTACTGAAAAATTTACTAGAACATGAGTTCTACCTGCGTAATAAAGCCAAGCTACGTGCATCTCTCTTCGATGATACTATGCTGGAAGTGTATGAAGCTATTACATCCTCCCATGATAAGTTTGGTATAGATATAACGGCTGTGGAATTGTTTGCACACTGGAAGTCTACACATCCTACTGCTACCACATCATGGGCTGCAGAGGTTGAAGACCTTGTTGGCTGCATATCTAGTGCAGAACCTATATCAGACGCCATTGCGACAGATGTTATAGAGAATTTGTGGCGTCAGAGCGTAGGACTAGACATAGCTAACTTAGGTTTGTTGATGTCTGAGGGTGAATCCTCTGCAATGGATAGACTGAACACACTCCTTGACAGGGTGTCTGATGGGTATCTGCCTGATGACTTTGGTGATGGTGTCACTGATGACATATACGAATTGCTTGCAGTCACTAGTAATGACAACCGTTTTAAGTTTAACATCGAAACCCTGTCCCGTCACGTATATGGAATTGGTGCTGGAGAGTTCGGATGCATTGCCGCCTACTCTAACGTGGGTAAGACTGCACTGGCTGTTAGTCTGTGTGCTGGTCCTGCAGGCTTCTGCCAACAGGGTGCGAAGGTTGTCTACATATGCAACGAGGAAATAGCTAAGAGAACCAAACTACGTGCCATAGGTTCTTACACAGGTATGACCCGTGAAGAGATAGACCTAGACCCATCTGCTGCTGCAGCCAGATACTCTGGTATAAAGGACAGACTTATCTTTGTTGACGCACAAGGATGGGACATACAAACGCTTGAGGGTTTCCTTAACAAAGAGAAGCCAGATATTTGTATGATTGATATGGCAGACAAAATAGAGTTGCATGGTAACTTTAACTCAGGACATGAGCGTCTGCGTGAGTTGTACTTCCGTCTCAGGGAGTGTGCTAAGAAATTTGACTGCGCCATTCTGGGAAATAGCCAGTGTAGTGCGGAAGCTGAAGGCAAGACCCGTATCACTATGTCTATGATGGAAGGCTCTAAGGTTGGTAAGGCTGCTGAGTGTGATGTTATGCTGGGCATAGGCCGTATAAATTCTGGAGAGGATGATAACGATCCTAGCCGTTGGATTACGGTAATGAAGAATAAAATTAGTGGATGGCATGGGACCGTGCAGTGTAACCTTGAGGCAGAGGTTAACCGTTATGTCGTTTAGTCCTGACCAAGAGGTATTGATTGCTGACTTAGAGACTACTGTGGAGTTCTTTACTGATGGTAGGCGTCCTGATAATAGTCCCTTCAATCCCTTAAACCGTTGTGTATCTGCACACTGGGGTTGGCTAGGGTGGGATTCCTTGGATGACTATAGCTATAGTGT
>TARA_R110001606_G_scaffold266141_2_pt1 | contig 26877 bp, 40 predicted proteins | sample TARA_R110001606 | Tara Oceans TARA_R110001606 (sample SAMEA4398315) | marine metagenome | biome: Polar Biome; feature: [SRF] surface water layer (ENVO:00010504); material: water (ENVO:00002006), including particulate matter (ENVO:01000060) such as... | depth 5 m
GTAAATGCATCTAAGAAAACATTCCAAGAGCAAGAGCTGGCAGCATACAAGGAGAAAAAATAATGGGAATTCTACATAAAATAGTAACAGAAGAACGTACAGATGAAGTTTTACCAGCAGTCCTTGCAGTAGGTGCAGCAGCAGCGGCCACAGGTGCTGCAGCTTATAAAGCAGGCGGCGCTCTGTATAAAGGTGTTAGTAAAATAAAGAAAAACTTATCAAAATATGGCAAAGGAACTTCAAATCCAGCTGACGAGTCAGTAAATGAAGATGGAAGTGATCCTGATTTAGGTCAAAAGGAGAAAGACATGGAAGAAGATATTAGCAAGTATGTTAAACAAATACCTCAGTTTGTTAAAACTTTAGGTTCTAAATCCACAACTGACAAGTATAGTAAAGACAAACATGGTAAAATGAGCCATACTAGTACTACAACAAAACACGGGCATCATAATATGAATGAAGAGCCAAAAAAACAAGTAAACTTTAAAGACTTTATGCAATGGTTTTTCTCAGACTCAGGTGAAGACGAGTTTGCAGGTTTTGGAGAAGAAGTAGTTGCCGAAATTAATAGAGTAGGCAGTGTTACTTATACTGCACAAGATATGCTTGATAGATCAGGTTATGTTCCAGGACATATTGTTATCGGCGGTGACGAAGATGAAGAATACGATCCAAGTGAACTACAGCTAGTCAAAGGTAACGAACCTACAGTTGAAGCAGAAAACGAATCTTACTCTCCAGGAGATGAGATGGAAGACGGTTATGTAAGTAATTGTTGCGGTGCTAATATTGAAAACGTTAGTGATGGACACGGTAGATGTAGCGATTGTCACGAAATGGCAAGTGCTGAAAAAGAATCAGAGTATTACGAATCAAAAGTTATAGAAGCTAGAGAAAAAATAGCTCAAGAAGAATCACCTGTAATTGAAGCTGATGCTGAACTACAAAGAATTCAAGACTTAGTTAAGTTTAGATAAGGAATAATAAAATGAGATTACACCATTTGTTTGAACGAGAGCAGAGTAGAGAAGAGCTAATAAAGATGCAACGCATCTATGCTAAGATGCAAGAAAACCCAGCGGTAATTGATGAACTATGGAAAACAGTTTCAACAATGACAGCCGCAGAAGGTGGTAAACTTAAAAGCAGAATACTAGTAGCAGTAGATCCAAAGAATACAGGTAGTGAACAAGACCAAACATACGCAGAAGGATTTACAGAAGGCTTAGTTAATGCCATTGATAAAACAGAAGGCACTACTGAAGAAAGAATTGCGTTTGCTAAGAGTTTAGGCAAAGTAAGCCACATTGATACTAATGCACTACTACAGCCATTAAGTGGTTGGGGTGATTGGTTAACTGGTACTGAATTCAGTAAAAGACTATTTGAAACATTATTTCTTGATCCAGCGTTCTTACAAGCAAACAAAGGACCAGGAGAATTTGCACTTGCAATACTAAGTCCTGACATTTCACTTACTGGCGGCAAAGGCGACATTCAAGTTAAGGGTAAACCAATTGAAGTTAAATCAGGAAAAACAAGTTCTGGTGGTAGATTATCACCAACTGATGGAACACTTGGACAGTTATATAAGAACAAAGAATTTTGGGAAGCTATTGCAGGCGAAGATGAAGCAAAAGCAGGACAGTTAGCAGGTGTTAATAAAGTTAATGCAAACAACTATTCACAATTCTTAGATGAATACAACTTAGGTCCTGAACAATCAACACAAATACTAACAGCAATCTTTAAGCACCCAGATGCAACACCAATGGCACAGTCAGTTGGCAGAGCTGGAACAAATGTAACAGCCTCAGACTTAATTAAATTAGCAGTTAAGAACTATGGTGCATCACAAGGCGACGATCATTTCTTAATCTTACAAAAAGACATTAGAGCAAGTTTATATTTTGATGTAGACAACTTAGATCCAGTACTTAATAGACTATCTTTCTCATTGCCATTAATTGACAGTGATGCAAGAAGCCAAGGTAAAGCACAAATTGGTATCTTAAAGAAGGCTAGATAATATGTGGGAAATAATTGAACGCATGGCAACTGAAAGGTTGTGGATTTACACAGCACTAGTAGGAAGTATATTTGGTGCATTGTTTATTGCATATATGCGTGGTACAAGAATTAGTTTCTGGACATATAGTAAATGGTCCGCACTATTAACTTTCCTTACAACTCGTTGGGGTTGGACATGGTTACAGCAAGATCCAGAAGCATGGAAAAAACTAAACCCAGAACTTACTAAACGAATAGAATCATTAGAAAAACGCATCAAATTCCTTGAAGCCACCAAAAGATAATCTTAAATGAAACAACTATATCTGGTATGCACTCGTAGTGCAATCACAGCCAGCGCATTAACCTACATAATTAATTCAAGCCCAGACTTTTATAACATGGCACACAATAATCTGTGGCTGGAAGAAAATAGTGAATGGTTTGGTAAAGCACACATTATCAATGATTGGTGGAATGTAGCCGACAACATTAGAAAAGCATATGATCCAGATTTTAGAAACAATATAGAGTTATCAGAAGAGAAACTAATTGCGGCATCTAATGCATGGCAAAAGTTTCCTAGTTCCAAGAATTTATGTTTATTTACACATGCACGTAATACAGCAGACATTATGGCATATGCAAAAAAGAACAACCTACCTGTTAAAGTTATTACCACAGTAATGGGAAACAATTCGCATCACTTTATTAATGCATTCTTACGCAGAGAATATAACGAATATATGAATTCGTTTGATCAGCAATTTGAAATATGGAAATACATATATTATCAGCTTAGTAAACAAGACGAAGTATGGCAAGAATCATATGACTATTGTTTTCAAATGTCTGATTGGTTACATAAGCCACACAGTTTATACACTAAACTAAACGTAGCAGATTGTTCGGATATTAGTATATGGACACAACAGTACCTAAAGTGGAACGACAGTGATGATATAATCAACCCAACAAATTGTTCATTAAACCAAGATATAGCACGAAGCATGGAATTGCTTACTTGGCTATTTAACAACAACACTTCCCCTCAACAATCCGGTTCTGAAAAGATAAAGTTTGCAATTTTACTCTATGAGAACTATCAAAAAAACTACACAAATGACTCCAGTGAACTCGTAAATGATGTTCAAAAAAAGCTCGGTATTGACTTGACAAATAGCGTATAATACGTTATTATAGTTATAGTTAAATATTAATTATAAACGGAGAAGTAAATGACATTCGCACCAGCAGACGTAGAAAAGCTAAAGCACCTTATTAAAGAAGGTATTCAAGTAACACAGGAAGTGGAAACACTTCGAGAAGGACTTCGTGATACGGTAAAAGCAATCGCAGAAGAAATGGATATTAAGCCATCAATACTTAATAAAGCAGTTCGTATTGCTTATAAAGTTGAGTTTGCTAAAGCACGTGAAGAATTTGATGAACTAGAAACAATCTTAGCAACTGTAGGCCGCGATCAATAAATGGCATACGTAGACGGGTACTTTGACAGACAACGTGACGTTCTACGAGTTGTAGAACGTAATAACGGCAAACGGGAGTTTAAAGAATTTCCAGCACGTTATCAATTCTATTATCAAGATCCACGAGGGAAATTTAAAAGTATATTCGGCGATAGTTTAGATCGAGTAGTATGTAATACAAGCAAAAAGTTTAATACTGAGAAAAAGATACATGGACACAAGAAGTTATTTGAGAGTGATCTCAATCCATTGTTTCGTTGTTTCTCAGAAAACTATGATGCAACTGATACACCTGACTTGCAAACAGCTTTCTTTGATATTGAAACAGACTTCGATCAAGAGAAGGGCTTTGCACCGCCAGAGGATCCATTTAATCAAGTAACAGCGGTTAGTGTACATCTAAGTTGGCTAGAGCGTACAATATGTTTGGCTATTAAACCTAATACATTAACTAAAGAACAAGCTACTGAAATTTGTAATAAGTTTGAAGACACAATGTTGTTTGATACTGAAAATGCAATGCTCGAAGCATTTCTTGACTTAATTGATGATGCGGATATCTTAACTGGTTGGAACAGCGAAGGATTTGATATTCCATACATGGTTAATCGTATTGCTCGTGTACTAAGTAAAAGCCACACACGTAAGTTTTGTTTATGGGATTTATATCCTAAACGCAGAATGTTTGAACGGTTTGGTGCTGAGAACGAAACATTTGACTTAATTGGTCGTGTACATCTGGACTACATGCAACTATATCGCAAGTACACATATCACGAAATGCACAGTTATAGTCTAGATGCAATCGGCGAGTATGAACTTAACGAACGCAAAGTTGAGTATGAAGGCACACTAGATCAGTTATTTAATAATGATTTTGAAACGTTTATTGCGTATTCAAGACAAGACGTTGACTTGCTAGTAAGACTAGATGCAAAGCTACAGTTTATTGATTTAGCGAATGTGCTAGCACACTCTAACACAGTATTGTTACAAACAACAATGGGTGCGGTTGCACAAACAGACCAGGCTATTGTTAACGAAGCACACCAACAAGGTTTTATTGTTCCTGATAAAAAGTATGACAAAGATACCACACAGGCGGCTGGTGCATATGTTGCAGACCCTAAACGTGGAATGCACAAGTGGATTGGCAGTATGGATTTAAACTCACTGTATCCTAGTATTATTCGTAGTTGTAATATGAGTACTGAAACTATTATTGGTCAAGTACGACATACGTTTACAAGAGAATTACTTGAAAAAGCTAAAACTATTCCAGAAGCATGGGAGGGTCGTTTTGCAACGCCCGAGTATGAATTAGTAATGGCAAAAGATACAACAGAAATAATGCACATTGACTTCGAGGGTGGTGAAAACTTTGAAGCAACTGGCGCAGAGATTTATGAGATTATATTTAACAGTGGCCAGCCTTGGATTATTAGTGCAAACGGCACAATCTTTACTTATGAGAAAAAAGGTATTATACCTGGGCTACTAGAGCGTTGGTATGCTGAACGTAAGATTCTACAAAAGAATGCAATTGATGCACGTGAAGAAGGTGGCGATAAGTTTGCGTATTGGGATAAACGACAGCTAGTTAAAAAGATTAACTTGAACAGTTTGTATGGTGCGTTACTTAATCCAGGAAGCAGGTTCTTTGATAGTAGATTAGGACAATCAACTACACTTACAGGGCGTAGTATTGCAAGGCACATGGCTGCTAAAGTAAATGAGATTATGGCAGGCGAATACAATCATGTAGGCGATGCAATTGTTTATGGTGATACTGACTCTACATATTTTAGTGCATATCCTATGCTTAAAGATGAAATTGAGAAGGGCGAAATCGAATGGACTAAAGATAGTATTACTGCATATTACGAAGCAGTATGCGAAGAAGTTAACAAGACGTTTCCTAACTACATGAATAAAGCATTTCACACAACTGTAGACCTAGGTGCTATTATTGCTGCTGGTAGAGAAATATCAGCACAGTCTGGATTGTTTATTACTAAGAAACGTTATGCGGCATTAGTGTATGACAATGAAGGTAAGCGTGAAGATACTGACGGCAAACCAGGTAAAGTAAAAGCTATGGGGCTGGACTTGAAGCGCAGTGATACACCAGCATTTATGCAAGAGTTCCTAAAAGAATTGTTAATGACAACACTAACAGACGGTACAGAAGAAGCCGTTATTAAACGTATTATTGAATTCCGTAAAGAATTCCGTGGCATGGATAGTTGGAAGAAAGGCACACCAAAGCGTGTTAACAATCTAACAAAGTTCCGTGGCATTGTTAATAAGTATGATAAAACAAAGAACAACGCTATTAGAGATGGACGTAGTGCTAACGATATTAAAAAGCCTGCATTGCCAGGACATGTTAGAGCTGCATTAAACTGGAATACGTTGCGTGATATCAACAGTGACAAGTACAGCATTGAAATTAATGATGGTATGAAAACAATTGTATGTAAGTTGAAAGATAATCCACTAGGCTATACAAGCGTTGGATATCCTACAGACGAAACACGTTTACCAGATTGGTTTACTGCACTTCCGTTTGATGATGATCTTATGGAGCATACTATTATTACTAAGAAGTTAGACAACTTATTGGGTGTGTTAAAGTGGGATTTAGATGCTGGTGCAGCACGTAATACCTTTGCTGACTTGTTTGACTTTTAATAAATACTAGTATGGAATATATAGGTATTATCGTAACATCAATCGCTTTAAGTATCATTTGGTTCTTATTTGTACTAGTAATAGCAAAGCGATTAGATATCAAAAAAGACGCACATATATGTAAAATTATGGGGTGTCTAATCATCATGGGCCCAATTGGGTGGAGCATTGTACTAGTGATACTAGCATATGACCTTGTAGATAGACTATTTAACTTCAATAATAATTAAAAAAATAGTAAGTCGTTGAAAACACTGGATTCTTTTCTTGTGTTTTCGCTTGACAACCAAGAACTCTTAGTGTATAATATTAGTATAAGTTAAACAAAAGAGGTAGTAAATATGAATGTAGTTGTTAACATTAAGGGCGGAAGTAAAACACAGAAGAAACATACGCAAACAATGGTAGAGTTTTGTGTTAAACTGCTTATGCCTAGAATGAAAACACTAGAAATTAACGTTCATATTAAAGACTTCAAAGAAGATGATTCTTATGGATACGCTATTGCAACAAATGAGGCATGTGATATTCGTCCTAGAGAGTTTGATGTAGACATAAACAAACACACTAAATTACGTAGACTACTTGAAACAGTAGCACACGAAATGGTGCATGTAAAACAATTTGCACGTGGAGAGCTTTATCAAAGTTCAGTAACAGCAAAGCATCGTTGGCAGGGTAACTGGCAACGTGGAGAAAAACATTATTATGATTTACCTTGGGAGATTGAGGCTCACGGTAGAGAAATTGGATTATTTGTAAGATGGGCAGAAACGAATGGACATGCAAGTAAAGCGTGGACACAAGAAGACTAATCACAACAATAACGAGCAGGAGATATTAATGTACATATCAAAAACAAACTTATTTAGCGGTGTATTTAACCTTATTATTTTTACAATACTTGCATTAGGCATAGCAGGTGTTACTAAAGCAGAGAGTCGAACATTTGCGTTTGATCAAAAAGCATTCCCACAAGTGCATTGTCTAGCATTGAATATCTATTACGAAGCACGTGGTAGTAATTTTGCAGACAAAGTAGCGGTAGCTGATGTAGTGTTAAACAGAGTTAACGATTCGCGTTATCCAGAGTCACCTTGTTTGGTTGTACAACAAGGCATATCAAAACCTAGCTGGAAAGATAATACAGTAATGGTTATGGTTCGCAACAAGTGTCAATTTAGCTGGTACTGTGATGGGAAAGCTGATGAACCAAACAATACAGATGCATGGATAGAAGCACAAACAATTGCTTGGCGTATTATGCAGTTCCAAGAGTTCCGTGGCATTACCGAAGGCTCGACGCATTATCATGCAACATATGTAGCACCAAATTGGGCTGGATCATTGCAGTTAGTTGGAACAATCGGCAAGCATATCTTTTATCGTTGGAACTAATATGAATCACAAAGACTTTAAAGAAGCAAAATATCTAAAGAGTAAATTTTTCAAAGAGTTTACACTAGGAAAAGATGCTCCAGGAAAAAAGACTTGGATAGATGATGATGAAAAGCAGGTAGGATGTGCATTAGGATGGACTGAAACTAGTGTAGAATATTTTATTAACAGTTGGCGCTATAGAGGACAACTACTTCCAGAAGAAGGTGCAGACGCAGCATTTGGTTGCAGTTATACATTTGGACTTGGAGTTGATATTAGTTGGCCAGCACTAATGGGTGTTGTAAATTGTGGACAAAACGCTGCAAGCAACGATCAGATAGCAAGACTGGCAATCACATATTGTAAAACATTTAAGCCTAAAAATATATATGTAATGTGGACGTTTGCAGGCAGACGAGAACATGCAAATGGAACAGGAGTAGAAAAGTTTGGGAATGTAGATGTACATAAAAAAGGTAATGACATGTTTGATGCATATACTATACTATCAAGTGACGCAACTGATTTGTATAATATACAAAAGAATCAGTTACTACTAGAAAGCTTCTGTGAAGCAAATGACATTAATTTACATCAATTAACTGTTCACTATTTTAACAAAGATGAGTTTCCTTTAGCTAGAGATAACAGTCATCCAGGACCAGATTGGCATTTAAATGTTAGCTCATCATTTGAAACTTAAAGATTGGTTTGATAATCACAATACATTAGGTGGATACGTAGCTAGTTGTTACGTTGACTGGAACATTGTGAGCAGTCCATTGTATGAAATTATTGCATTACTTGAAGCATATAAGAAGATTGACTATTTAGAAATCGAAGAGTTTGCAAGAGCTGAAGTTACAAATAATCATATGCAAAATAGATTTGTAATGGAAGACTTGAGTAAGATTAAATATCTCACAGAAGAAATACTAGCTGACGCATTAATGTTTCACCCACAAATTATACACGAACCTTGGTTTGATAGATACCGAGTACACCCAGGTAGTGGTAGAGCAGTAGCATTATGGTTATGTGGATTTAAACAGTTTAAAACAATATACACACACTTTGATGAGCCAGGATTTAAACCACCTGGGCATACTATAAAACTTAACGATTGGAAAAGTTTAGGAAATGAGTTATTGGTTACCGGTCCATCAAATAGTTTTCGTAGTTCATATGATGTTGAAACGTTTACGGCATTCCCTACTATACAGGAAGATATAAGACACACAGAAGAAAAAGATAGTATATGGGCTCCGAATTTTACTAGCAGTAAACCTTGGGAGTTCTTAGTGTACAGTGAAGGTAAACAGTTCTTAAATTTTAAAAAGGAATGGCGTTCACATAGTTACGATATGTATACTGATTTGCAACATAGTATTACACAAATAGGCAGGACTATATTTGAGTTTAAAAACGACAAAGTAATTAGAGTAATTAGAGGTGAAGAAACACATAATATCGTTGACTAATTGCATTTTTTAATGTATAATAATTTTAATAAACAGGAAACATACATGACCAATATAGTAGACTTTTTTAAACGTAGTTATCAAACAGATAGAGCAGCGTTTTATGCTGAGATTGTAGAGACAATGTTACTTGTAACAGCAAGTGCAGTATTAGCCTTTACAATTTTAGATCCAGCAACAACAATTTTTATTCCACTATATTTGTGTGGTAGTATACTTGGAATGTTTAGCACATACAGACGTGGTAGTAGTGCAGTAATACTAACAACATGGTTTACAATTATGAACACGTTTGCATTTATACAACTATTTTTACTGTAGATAAATACAGTATAAGAGGACTTAACATGGAATCGACCCTCTCTAAATACTCCGCTCCATATAAACTAGGAGAAGAATATGACTTACAATAGCACAAAAACATACGGGCATAATATTGGACTATCAGCAGTGTTCCGTCAACCCAATGCAGATCATTCGCATTGTCATTTACTGCATGGATACAGCTTGCAATTTAAATTTACATTTGAATGTCGCGAACTTGATGAAAAAAACTGGGCAGTAGACTTTGGAGGACTTAAACCTTTGAAGAAATGGTTAGAAGATAACTTTGATCATAAGACTGTTATTGACGTTAATGATCCACATATGGAAACATTTATGGATCTAGAATCAAAAGACTTGGCTAAGATTGTAGTTATGAACGGTGTAGGTGCAGAGAAGTTTGCAGAACATGCGTTTAATTTTGCAGATATGCTTATTAGAGCAGATAGTAACGAGCGGTGCTGGTGTACAGAAGTTGAAGTTTCCGAGCACGGTGCTAACTCTGCTATCTACCGAGGATAATACATTAATATGAGAATTGCAATTATTGGCTGCGGCTTTGTCGGTGGCACTGTAGCAGACTTTTTAGAAAAACATACTCTTAAAGATGGAGTAGAGATTACTCGAGTTGATCCTAAATTAGATTCAGTTGATACACATCAACTTACATCATTTGATGGAGCTATTATATGTCTAAATGCACCTACAGTAGAAGGAGATAAACCACACGTTGATATTACGTTAACACTAGATTCAATAAATATCTTAATAATGAATAATCCTGGTATAGAGATTATGGTTAAGAGTACGGTTCCTATGTTTACTGAATTAAGTACAGCAAATAAATGGCCAGAAGAGGTTGTATACAATCCTGAATTTCTAAGACAAGATACAGCTGAAGATGATTTTGCAAATCAAGAGATATTTATTCTTGGTGTAGCTAAACACCAGATAACAGACGACTTGTCAGCTGAAGATAATCCACATGCAAGGTTTTGGACAAACTTATTTGCACCTAGCTTACCTAATACAAATTTTGTGTACACTGATAGAGAATCAGCAGTAATGGTCAAGTATGTACACAATGTATGGTTAGCAACTAAGGTTGCATTTTTCCATAAGCTAAGTACACAAATGCCTGGGCTATCTGACTACAATGAAATGACTAGGATTCTTGCACAGTTTCCTAATATTGGACCGAGTCATATGGGCGTACCAAATGCCGACGGCGGGCTAGGATTTGGAGGCGGATGTTTCCCTAAAGATATTGCAGCATTTTCTGGATTTGCTGGCAATGAAATTGTTTATGCAGTAGAAGATGTAAATGAAAATTTAAAAAAAAAGGAACGTAAAGGCGTAACTACTAGAATTAACTTTGATGCCTATAAAACTGAGATACCAGATGAAGATTACATTATAGTAATAGGCACTAGTCACACATTAGGCGAATGTGATCGTAACAAAATTGCTGGCTTTCCAGATTATCTACAGACATGCATAGGCATTAAAGTAGTACAAGTTGGTTACTCTGGATGTACTAATAATGATTTATTACAGGTTACAAACGAATTATCTAGTTTAGGATTTTTTAATGAACGTTGCAAACTTGTATTATTAGAACCACGTATTACAGAAAATCAACAAGCAATATCAATGGATGCAATATTTGGTGAAGACTTTATGACTGATTGGCTTGGATCAAATCCCAATCTGAGGCCGTCTAAGGATATGCCAGAACTTGGTAGAACAGGATTGGATATAGAAACTGAGAATGGTCAAGATCTAAATTTTAAAACAACTATGGGACATCTAGTAATGCATAGAGTTGGGTTTGACACATGTGAAACACAAAAAGAATTTGATGATGCATTAATGGACCACCTAGAAGAAGAAACTCTATCCAACGTAGAGTTAAAATTTGTAAAGCAAAGTTTAAAAGAAAATGCACCTGCAGCTAGACAATCAGCACAATATAAATTAGCATTTGGAAACAGTAGTATGGAAGCACGACATACTGATATTGGTATAATTGAAGCAATATCACACATAGTAAAAAATGCTGGTGTTCCATTTAGATGGGTTTTGGTAGATAATAGACACTATGAGCTACATTATCTTCGATTTGTGTTAAATAGTACTACTAACATATTTAAAGAAATGTTGCTTACCGCTCCAATACAAGCATTAATGGCAGAGCGGCATGGTGTAAAACTACATCGTGATATGGGTCCTAAGTTTGTCTGTGCATGTGGACACTTTAATGAACTCGGTAACAAAATGATAGCAGAAGAATTTTTAACTCCTGCGGTAAATAAACTATTAACTAAATTAAAGGAGTTATAAATGACATATGTCGTCAAAGATGATTGCATTAAGTGTAAGTACACTGATTGTGTTGCAGTATGCCCAGTGGATTGTTTCTATGAAGGTGAAAACTTTCTAGTTATTAATCCAGAAGAATGTATTGACTGTGGTGTATGCGAACCAGAATGTCCAGCAGGTGCTATTGTACCTGATACCGCATTAGATAAAAACGATCCAGTTGATTGGGTTGCATTAAATCAAAAGTATGCAGATATGTGGCCAGTTATTACCGAACAAATAGAGCCAATGCCAGATGCAGATAAGTTCAATCCCAAAGAGGGATATGATGGCCCTAACAAGTTAAGTGAGATGAGTGAAAAGCCCGGAGAGGGAAATTAGAATATAAGCCAGGAGGCGTATGTCAAAGACAGCAGTACCGTTTATAGCAACTAGACGGGGAGTAGTACAATTAAAGAAAAATATGAGTCACGGTTCTTTTAAAGCAAAAAGAAAACCAAATAGTAAACGTGTTACTAACGGCTCGATGAAATAAGTAGGAGAATTAAATGCGTAATAAAGCAGAAGTATTAGCAGAAGTAGAAGTAATTATGGAAAAATATGTCACGCCTAATGTAGCACAACATGGCGGGAAAATCAATGTCTTAGATTGGGCAGAAGATACTGGATTTCTACATACACAATTAAGTGGAAGTTGTAGTGGATGTGCAAGTAGTACAGAAACTTTAAAACTTGGTGTTGAAAACACACTAATGCATTTTATTGAAGAAATCAAAGGTGTGACAAGTGAGGACGATCCAATGTTTAATGACCCTTACTATCAACCAGACCATGGCATGATGGATGACTTCCCTCCATTTGAGCAAGAATAAATGAGTTTAAAACGTTACATAAGAACTGTTCCAGACTATCCAATTAAAGGTGTAAACTTTTATGATATGAATAGTCTGTTTGCAAGTGATATATGGAGCAGTGTAGTAGACGATATTGCTACTACAATAATAGATACATATGAATATGTACCTACACATATTGCCGGCATTGAAAGCAGAGGATTTGTAATAGGAGCAGCGGTCGCACACCATTTAGATGTTCCTTTTGTTATGATAAGGAAGAAAGGTGCTAAATACCCAGGTAAACTACTAGAAGAAACATACCAATTAGAGTATGGGACTGATACACTTGTATTACAAGAAGGTATTTTAGGACACACTAGTAGAGTTTTACTCGCAGATGATTTGATTGCAACGGGCGGTAGTGCTATTGCAAGTAAGAGTTTATGTGAGCAAACAGGTGCAAACGTATTGGGAATTATTTCCTTAATTAATCTCAAGTATCTAAACACTCCAGAACTTGAGAGTATCGACATTGTATACGGAGAAGAGGTATTAGCATGATAGAAGTTAGCCAAAAAGCAAAAGAATATATGAAGGGTATCGCAGACGCAGATACCACTCCAGGCAAGGTAGTATTCCTTGGAGTCAAAGGTGGTGGTTGTTCTGGATTCAGTTACGACTGGTCACTAAAACATGAAACAGAACTAGATGAATACTCGGATGAGATTATTGATCTGGAAAACGGCACTAAACTTGCAATTGATGGGACAAGTTTAATGTATCTATATGGTAGTCAAATAAACTTAAAGCAAGATTTGTTTGGCACTACATTAGAAATATCAGCACCATCAACAGCAAGCTCATGTGGATGTGGCGAAAGCATCAACTTCGATATGACAAAAGTCGAGGGCAACATGGACCTAATCAAAGAATTAAAATTACCGTAAATTGGAGAACAAGTTGAGTAATAAAGTAAATCTAAACGCCTACAATGACTTTGTAAAAGAAGTAACTAGTAATGAATCTCAGGATTCAGTGGCAATGTACGAACGTATTATTGATATCGAAAAAACAAGCGGAGTCAATATGGCTTCACTACTAACAGGCTCAATAGGAATGGCGAGCGAAGGAGGAGAGTTCAGTGAAATTGTTAAAAAATGTGTATTTCAGGGCAAACCAATGGATGATGCAACAATCTTTCATGCTAAACGAGAACTTGGCGATATTATTTGGTATTGGATTACTGCTTGTCGCGCACTTAATTTGGACCCTAATGAAGTAATTGAAGAGAATGTGAATAAACTAAAGTCCCGCTATCCTGGTGGAGACTTTGATGTTCACTATTCAGAGAATAGACAAGACGGAGACTTGTAAGTGGAAACTAAACTTGTTATTTACACAACCATTTGTATGGCAATCATGCTTACTATTGTATATATAAGTATGAGTTTTATAGCAAGTGTAGTTCACTAGATATAGGAAAGGCAGAAATCTATGACAGACAAAGAGTATTCAGAGTATGGATATAGAGGATTGGAAGAAGTCTTAGCCAAAGATGCAGAAATCAAAGAACTTAAAAAAGAGATTTCTGAGCTAAAGATAAGTCTGCAACAAGCAGAAACTCGAAGCAACAATCTTACGGCTATGGCCCATCGACCACACAACTAAACTATGATTCAATACAAAGGCAAAGACTACCAGGAACTAAATTTCAACGAGTGTGTTGAATTTGAAAAAGAACTATTGAAAAAAGTTCTTGCAGCAAGTCGTGCTAACATGGGTGATGAACTTATACATCAGTTAAATGTTTTTATTGATTTACTAAGAGACCAAAAGTCAGAATCTCTTAGAAAAGAAATGAACAAGAAAGCTGACGAAAAAGATGATGGCATTGTGTTAGACACTGCTCCGCCAGAATTAGAGCTAATTGAAAAAGAAGATGAGACAGAAAGATACATGGCACAAAGAAAACCCACTGATCATAAACCACACATAACTAAATTAGAGTTATCAAAAGAAGAAAAAGCCAAGATTGCAAAGATGTATCAATGACAAATAACGTATTTGGATGTTGGTATGATCCAGGTGATGCTGGCACATGGTTAACCTGGTTTATTAATCAACACAAAAACTTTCCAAAGTTTAATAAATCTATTCGTTATGAACAAGTTGATAATGCATTTGGAAATATCCCTACTGACTATAGTTGTTTTGAGTCGGATTGGCATGTAACTGATTGGGCAAATAATAAAACAATACAGTTTAATGACGTAGAAGCGTTCAAAGGTTACAAAAATATATGCTATAAAATATTACCATGGCATAATCCCTTTCAAGTCAATGACGATGAACTAGAAAACGAAACACAAGAAGAACTATGTATTAGGTTACTTAAAGACAGCAATACTAAATTAATTATTACACCTCAAGTAGAAATAAGTTATCAATTATTTGCTAAAAGACTTGCATTTATTCGTCCAAGATTTACAGTAGAGCAATGTATAGCATCATATGAGAATAGAATATCACGCTCGTACAATAACACATTAACAGAAATGCGTAAACACATACCAGTGCATGTAGTAGCAATAGATAAATTAATTCTACGTAACGATATAGATGAATACAATAAACTAATAAAAGTACTAGACGTACCTGCATTAGATAATTGGACAAATCATACAAATCATTACTACACTTCAATTTTTGCTCCACTAACACTTGTCAATTCAGCTAGCTTAAACAATAGACCAGAAACATTAAAAAGCAATGGAGCAGATCCTTACTAATGAAAACATTTTGTGTACTATACAGCAATGGATTAAGTGGAACATGGCTAACGTGGTTTATAAACCAACACAAAGGCTTTCCCAACCGGTTAGAACTTGATGTTGAATACAGCGACCCAACGCATCCAGAGCGTGTTACTGATTATACTACACAAGCTAAGTGGTGGTATGGGGATACCACATGGGAAGAATTTGTTAACCATCTAGAAGAACAAAATAATCATCACAATAAACTTCCAGTTAGTAATTTTTCAGAAGTAAGTTGGGAGTTTGATAATATAGCATACAAAGTGCAACCATATCATGAGTTCTACGGACCTGATATGACTGGTGAAGATTCACAAAAAGCCGCAGAACACGTGCTAGCTGAAAGTAATTGTACACAAGTAATAGTGCCTGTTTGTAATGATTGCATGTACGACCAAATATATAATAGGTTAGTTGCAATAAGACCACATATAACCATTGACAAAGACCCAAAAATGTGGTATAATAAACACTTGTACGAATACATTAATAATACATTAGATGTAGATGTTCAGCAGATAGATATCGGATTAATACTTAGTGGTGACCCAACAGAGTATTATACTTTAAGAAATTGTCTAGGCGTTCCAGTATTAGATAACTGGAGAGAGCTAGCAAATGAATGTAAAGCACAGGTATACGACAACTATAATGAAATATAAACACATGAAAACAAATTATCACGGACAAACAATAGTAAACGAAGTAGATTTGATAGACAGTTGGCTATCTGGCAAGCGTGTTAGTGATGTAATTATGGATGATGTAGAGCCGATAAATATATACAACAACTGGTGTAATATGTATGACAACAAAGATGTTATTACTGCACAGCCAGAGTATAAGAAAGACAACTATATTGAGAAATGTATGAGTAATTGGGCAATGCCCGAAGAATATAAAGAACTTGACGTGGTTAGATTCATTAATAATAGAGAGCTAACATATCAAGAGCGTGATAGGGTGCATTTAGAAATTGAAATGTATCGTGAACGTGGCTTAATTCCAGTACTAAGATTTTTAGTATACCTAGTGGATTTATGCAAAGAAAATAACATTGTGTTAGGTGTTGGACGTGGATCAAGTGTAGCAAGTTATGTGTTATATTTGTTAGGAGTTCACAGAGTAAACAGCATTAAATATGATTTAGACATAAAGGAGTTTTTGAAATGAAAACAATTAGAACAGCACAAGGCAAGTCACTCAACATGGGTGCATTGGCCGCTCAAAATGAAGAAACTCGTGCTATTAGCAATGTACCTATCAATGCGAGAGGCGACATTATTGATAACCGAGGAAAAGTTACTATTCCACGTGAAGATATTTCCAAGGAATTTTATAAAGACAACGTTCCAGGATCCGATGAAAAGGAGCAGAGCATTAAAGAAGAAATAGTTACTGCTACTGCACCTAAATCACCAGAACCTGCAAAAGACGAAGCAGAAGTTGAAGTGTCACGTACTGAACGTGAGCGTGAAGATGGTACCTCATATTACGAAGTAGAGTATATGGACGGTAGCATGGAGGAAGTTGAAATCCTTCGCAACCCAAAAGCAAAAGATAAAAAATAGGATATAAAATGTCAATTAAAATAAAAGCAATGCGAGATAAAATATTAGCAGAAATGATCGATGAGCCCGGTGAAGAAAAGACTACTGAAGGCGGCATCATTATTACTGAAAAAGACGGCACTGAAGGCGCAGTTAGGCCACGCTGGTTTAAAGTATACAGCATAGGCGCTGACATTGATTGGCTATCCGAAGGTTCATATGTACTAGTTGATCATGGACGCTGGAGTAATGGTATGAAAATAGACAACGACTTAAAAGTTTATCTATTGGATAACAAAGACTGCTTAATGGTATCAGACACTGATCCAATGCTAGACGATAGTATTCAAATATTTGGAAAATCAATTCCAAGACGTCCATCAGACGATGCAAGTAGACATGCAATAACCACTGGTTTTGTAAACCCAAATTAAATTTAAAGGACATTAAACTAAAATGAATAAAACTTCAGTATTACCTGAACCTAGAGAAGTGCCTACTCCACCACCTGCGCCTCCAATGCCAACTCCGCCAATTCCACCTAAACAACCAGGTGACTATTTGCGTGAAAACGGTGTACTGCACATGGACAAAGAGTTCAACCAAGAGAATTGTATGCCATTAGTTAAAATGATTATTGAATATAATCTGATGCCGGAAGCAAAAGCACCAGAAGTAATTCATTTGTACATCAACAGCCCAGGCGGATATGTTGATAGTTGTATGCACATGATTGATGTTATCAAACAGTCACGCATTCCAGTTTATACATACGGAATGGGCTCAATTGCATCGTGTGGCGTTATGCTTATGATGGCTGGCGTTAAAGGACATAGATATCTCACACAAAATACCGCAGTTATGAGTCACGAGTTTAGTGGTGGAATGAAAGGTCAGTATCATGATATGGTAGAAAGCCGTAAGCACATGGATTGGACCAATTTAAAATTAATGGAACACTACATTAAATGCACAGGTAAAAAAGAACCATACATTCGTAAGCATTTGCTTGCACCAAAAACAGACCATTGGTTAACTCCAGACGAAGCAGTTAAACATGGCATTGCAGATGAAGTAGTAGAAACTTACTAACATGAAAGAAATGCGGAATCCAAGTCTCGAGGAAATGAAAAGAGAACTCGACGAAATGGGTTTAAACTCTGAAACCTTTTGCACGGCTCCATATATTAGTATTGACTTAGATCAAGATGGAGCTGTATACACTTGCTACCGCGGCAAACAAAATTTAGGTGGTTGGAAAAAGACTAGTTTAAAAGACAGTTTCAATAGTCCTCATATGCAAAAGATTAGAAGAGATCTTTGGACAGGTAGACGTAATAAGAACTGTCGTAGTTGCTACGCTGCAGAAGATAAAAACAGTAACAGTCCAAGAGTTCACTTTTATTATGATTTCTTTGATAGATATTTTAATGATGATCCTGAAGGTGCGAGAGCATTCCTAGACAAACTTAAAGAAGACCACATACAAGCTGATATCAGTGGGCTAAGACGTGGCGAACTAAGACCAAGTAGTTTATGTAATCTACGTTGCATGCATTGTGGACCACACAGTAGTACTAAATGGGTTGAAACATTATCAAAAGACGATAATGCAAAAGTATACATGGAAAATGACGGTCTTATGGAAAATGGTAATGGTGTTATTGATACCAATATTATAGAAACAGGCTTAACAACATATTACAAAAACACATTAACTAGTGATACTGATTACGAAGAAGATTTGCTAGAAACATTAGATGCACTAGATCATCTAAGTTTTACAGGTGGCGAGCCATTGCTTACACCAGAACATCCACGTTACTTACAACACTTTATTGATTCAGGCAGTGCTCCAACAAAAGATTTAGAGTACAATACAAATCTTAATATTAAAAACATTGAAAAGTTTTTTCCATTATGGGAACATTTTAAACATGTACACATTAGAGGAAGTATTGATGCTAGCTTTGACACATACGAATACTTCCGTACATATGGTAAAATTGATTTACTTAAAGATTGCTTAACTAAGATTCAAAAGTTCCGTATGGAAAAAATGGGTGGTAAACGAGGCATGAAAATTAACGGCACAGTAACATATAATTTGTTTAGTGCATTACGTTGGAAAGAACTTACAAAAGATTGGACAGATTATGATGTGGCATTCCACACAAGTCTGATTATTGATCACCCTACCAGTGTTAAATACTTACCTAATGCATTACGAGATAAAGCAATAGCAGATATGCAATGGTGCTATGATAATATAATGCAATTTACAGATGATGAAGATTATGCAGTAATTTATAGGCTCCATACAAAGAATTGTATTAACTATACAGCCGGGTTTGATAACCAATACGACAAGTTCCCAAAATCAACTATTAAGTATATTGAATTTTGTGATAAAGCAAGTGGTATGAGCTACAAAGATTATTTTCCAGATTTAATAAAGTATATGGAATAAATGAACAAAAGTTTAATACAAGATGTTCCAATTGCAATACTACAGCAATGGGCAAACCCACAATACAGTCCAAATAATGATCTAGAATTAATGACAGACATCATGGATAATGGTATACTAGAACCTATTGAAATAGGAATTGGTGTATGGAGTAGAAAAATAAGACTAGACACAGGCAACCATAGAATATATATTGGCCCACGTTTGGGATTAACACACTTACCAGTAGTGTGTAGAGTATGGAACTATTGTGCATTTAGTAATGGCAATGGTGATCATAGTTTTGATTGTCAACATATAACAATCAAACGAGAGTGGATAGAAGAAGAATATTACGAAAAGCCAAGTGAGGCTTTGGATATGATGTCTTTACTAACAAACATATTATAACGGAATACCCATGGAATTAATTAATTTAACACCTGACTATAAACTTGACTTAGTCGAAGAAGATCCAGTAAGAGCACACTTGCATAAACTATGGCGCATACAAAACAACAGAGAAGTAATGGCCCTAGAAACAGATGGTATTGTTGATGCAGTTATTTGTATAGCATACACCGACGAAATTGCACGTAATGAACGTGATTTGCAGGCATTGTATGCTGATGGAGTTACGGGTAGTATAGCAATGTTCTACACAGTTTGGTCATATACTTCTGGAGCAGGCAGAAAGCTGGTACATGCTGCTGCAAACGAAGCTAAGGCTAAAGGAGCGGTAAGGTTTGTTACACTAAGTCCATTAACTGCAATGGCAGAAAGATTTCATATACGAAATGGCGCAAAACTAATCAGTACAAACCCAGAAACACAGAATTTTGAATATACATTATAAAACTACTTGACAAATGTATAAAATCGTATATAATAATACAATGAACTTAGAAAAGCATGGAGAGTTAAATTGAAAGAATTATGGGTAGAAAAGTATCGACCTACTAAAGTAGACGAATATGTATTTAAAGATAAAGCACAACGATCACAAGTGCAGAACTGGATTGATGATCAAGGGATTCCACATCTACTTTTTAGCGGTAGCCCAGGCACAGGCAAAACTACACTAGCAAAGGTACTTATTGCAGAACTAAGCGTAGAGAAAGCAGACGTACTTTATATTAATGCTAGTAGAGATAATGGCGTTGAAATGATTCGTAAGCGTATTAGTGCATTTAGTGAAACTATGCCTTGGGGTGAGTTTAAAGTTATTTTGCTAGACGAAGCAGACCATATCTCGCCTGAAGGGCAAGCAGCATTGCGTGGTGTAATGGAACAGTATCATGCTACTGTACGTTTTATCCTAACATGTAACTATCCTAACATGATTATTCCTGCATTACATTCACGTTGTCAAGGCTTCCATATTGAAGAACTTGATCACACCGATTTCACAGTACGTGTAGGAGAGATCCTAGCACAAAACGCGGTACAGTTTGACATTGAGACCTTAGACGCAATGGTCCGTGCAAATTATCCGGATTTACGTAAGACTATTAACACAGTGCAAATGATGATTGTGGATAATACACTTGCTATGCCCGATACAGATAGTGGCAGTAGTAGTGAGTGGCGATTAGGTATGGTAGACCTATTCCGTAGTGGTAAAATCCAGGATGCACGAAAGCTCATTGTCAAAAGCGCACGTGCTGATGAGTATAATGATATCTTTAGTTGGTTATATAAAAACTTAGATCTTTATACAAAGAACGACTATCAATATGATAGTTGTGTACTTGCAATCCGTGAAGGGCTTATTAAGCATACACAAGTTGCTGACCCAGAGATTAACCTTAGTGCTACAATGATTGAGATTGCACGAACGTTAAATGAGTAAATTAGAAAATCTTGTATTACCGGTAACATACAACAACTGGAACACCTATACATACAGTCCTAGAATTAACACACTGTTAAGCCTAAGCAACGATATGGGTGCTATTCCACAAACAATTGCATATGTTCCTACTCCACCACAATATTTGTTTGACGAAATTGGTCAACCAATAGACCATGATGACCTTGTTAGCAAATGCAGAGCAATTGACGGCAGTGATGATTTAGAACAAGCACTAGTAGACATGCTAACTGATATGAAAGATATTGAAGGCGAACCTATACTAGACTCAAACTTTAAATTTACATTACCTCATGCATTTAAATTTAGCCAAGCAAGAAATGTAAATGTGAGAAAGTTTTGTCCATATTATATGGATGATCCATGGATGGGGTTACTTGAGTACAAGACTACTGATCGGTTTGATCCTGACGTTACTCCTTTTACATATAAGAGCAATGTTGCTGATATTGACTTATTGCTTAATTCACACTTAGAGCAACACATTGACTTAACTGGTTCTGACAATTACTTATTAACTGTTATAGACGAAATAGCAATACGTAATCATAATGAAGTTGTTAACGTAGGCGATGCATGTGATTATTTTTTAAACAAGCCTTTTAGAATGTTGTTATTAGCTGTTGATAAAGGCTTAAACTACATTATGGAAAATGGCTACACAGAATATAGAACTCAACTATTAGCAGATTATAAAATAGAAGTAAGTCACAGAGAAGAAGTGCCGTACCCATATATGACTAGATTGTTTAGTATTGATTATATTAATAAAGCTTCTATTGCATACGATACTATGTGTGATAGAGTTGACATAAAACCTAATTGGAACTTGTTTGAAGAATGGCATGCACACAATTACAAAGACTGTAACACCACCGAAGACGCTGTCGTAAATACTATTGTTAGAATATCTACAGGATATGATTTCACCCATGCTAACTGGAATTATTTTCAGCAAGCAATTTTTGACTTAGCGATAGAAGAAACTAATAATGAAAACGATAGTAAAACATTTAAAAGGTGGCTCAGTAATAGAAGGTAAGGAAATTTTCCTAGTTGCAATGGCTGGAAAGCACTTCTTAGAGTTATTACGTGAACTAGACACTGCACTATTAGTGCCACGTGGTAACATAACTACAACTCCACTAGAACATTTAGCTCATAATATTGAGGCAATAGTGTCAGCTTATGTCTTTTTAAATGAAGAAGAAGCTATGTTATTCCGTATTAAGTACACATAATAATAGCTCCTAAACGTCATAAATACGTATAACATATAATGAAAAGTAAAGATATTACACACCGTATGGAGTATAATATAACGCATTGAAGCAGACAACAGCAAACTGCAACAAGGTCGAGTCTTTTTGTTTAAATTTTAAAAAGGATGAATTACATGAATACTCGATTTATGATATGGTGGCTTGCCACTGTTATACAGATTATTGGCGTCGGTGTTGCAGTACAGTTTGGTGCAATACAATTCTTACTTGAAGCTGATCAAACTTATTTAAGTTTTGTTACGTTGGCAATGTGGGCAATTGGCACAATTGCAATTGGATATACCTCTTACGGCCATATAAAAAATTATGACACTCCTTGGTTTATTGCAGAAAGTTGCATAAGCGTCGGTATGATTGGTACACTAATTGGCTTTATGCTAATGTTAAGTAGCAGTCTAGGAAGTGTAGATCCAAGTGATATAGAATCAATGAAGGCAGTTATTAGTGATATGGCAGCTGGCATGAGTACCGCACTTGTTACAACATTATCGGGTTTGGTCTTTAGTTTATTCCTTAAGATACAAATTACAACTGTCGAACATGAAGTAGGCTAACGCAATGGCACGTAGACGCAGCGGGAATCAACTCGCATTCAACGATATGCTTTTTAATGTACTATTAGGGTTTGTAGTCTTATTCGTTATAGCATTTCTTTTGATTAATCCCATTACTAAAAAACAAGATATTCCATCTAAAGCCGAAGCTATGATTCTCATTGAGTGGGACAATACAAGTGCAGTGGATGTTGACTTATGGCTAGGACACGACAGCGATCCTCCTGTTGGATTTAGTAATAAAGCTGGCATGGGCATGAATCTCGAACGTGATGACCTTGGCACAAGCAATGACAGAATGGTAATTGACGGTGAAGTATCATTTATTAAAATAAATCGAGAAGTAATTAATATTAGAGGCATTGTACCTGGGTTGTATTATCCAAATGTACACGTATATAGTTGGTCTCGCAGTCAAGTAGAACCTTTGAAAGTAACAGTAACAGTAATAGATATTAATCCTAGATACAAAGAAGTATACACAGTTGAATTTCTTGTAACTAGCAAAGGTGAGGTTGTAAGAACACCTGGGTTTGAAATAGATAAAGAAGGTCGGGTTGGTAAAGTTTTTAATCATACAAGAACAGTAGTACCACATAAACCCAGCACACAGTAAGGAGATTATAAATGGTATATACAGCAGCAACACTAATTTTTGTAACAAGCGTCATAACACTTTATGCATTAATTCTAAGTAGGAAAAATCCACTCATGTTATTGGTGCTTATTCCAATGTTATTAACATCTAGTGCATACACTGGTTATTCAATTTATGCGTTGCAGGGCACTCCTATTACAGGAATACCAGCTGGCAAGGATGTAGAGATTGTATGGATAGAACCAGCAAAGCCTTGGATTCGTTTAATGATCCGTATTGAGGATGAATCACAACCTTTGTATTATAGAGTAGAATATACAGATGAAAACATGGCAGAAATAAACAAAGCAATGGCTAAAGCTGCAGGTGAAGGCAAAAAAGGTGCAGAAGGTCAATTTAAAACACTCGGCAATGGTGGTGAAGAAAAAGGTGGTACATTTGTATTCATGACTAAACCAAAAAGTATTAATCCAGGTGATAAAGATGGGTATTCTGAAAGGAATAGACCCAGCAGACCACAATTTGAAACTCCTGATGAGAATGGCCTCTACAATGATGAAGTTACTAGAGACCAATTAGATGAACTTGGAATGGGTAACGGACAAGCAGGCCCATAGTCTCCAAATAGCGCAGCGTTTTAACTTGACAAATCCCCTTATCTAAGTTATAATTACATAGTAAAATAGAAGATGTATAACTATGGCAGATAAACAAACACTAATACTAGCATGGTCGGGCGAGACACGTACTCATACACGTGAAACGTTTGATACTATCTGTGACATATACAAACCTCATTTTAATTTAATACACGTAGGGCATACCTGGAGCCATTGTAAGGAACCTGAAACTAAAGATAAATTTGCATATTTCCAGCAAACTAATCAAGAAGAACTTACTGAATTTATGAAAGCTGACATTGTTCGCTTTCCACTGTTGCGCCAAGATCAAAAAGAAAAACAAGCCTACCGATGGGACACTGATGCAGAGTTTATGCAAGTACACAGCGAGATTTTTAAAGGTGTGTGGGGACAAGTATGGAGTCATTTTAAGTCTGTAAATTATATCAAAAAACTAAATTTAGAAAAAGAAATAGTTGGTATAGTAAGAGCAAGATGGGATACCGAATGTCCCATATTTAAAAAAGACAATCCTAATTTGCCAGATGATTTTGATTGGTGCAGAGATATGCAAACAAACGAAAAACAAGACTGGTATAAAGTAGCATGTAAAAGACTTTGTTACAGTATTACTAACAACACTGATGTTGTATTGTTTGACAGCGGATCTCACGTAGAACATGCAGACCATGGAATTGCAAAAGCATGGATTAATGATTTACATTGGATACATGTTACATCACAAATAGAAAATTATCCCGAGCCTGAGGTGCTGATAAACGAAATGCTTGATGCATCAGCGTATGGTAGATTTATGCCTAGGTTTACTCCATCTGCACATACCCTCTGGGGACAAGTGACAGACTTTATGGAATGGAAAATGAAAAGTGTGGTTCCAGCTGAACTATGTTTAATAGCTAGACGGCATCCTAAGGTGCCAAACAAATTTGGATTATAATAATGGACAATGTAGTAAAATTCCCCACACTAACTGAAGTGGAGAGACAGCGTAGGCGTTTAAAAAAACAAAAAAGACAAATTGAAAAACAACGGAAACTAATTGAAAAATTACAAATGAAATATCCAGCAAATGATGACTAGTTTTTTTAAAGTAATACCCAACTACAGTAACATAGAATTACAAAGTTTAAAAAATGATGTTATCTGGATAAATGATTATTTAAAATATAACTTGATTTTAGATATAAAATTGTCAAATGATAATCAGTATATACATTATGAAATGGCCAAACTAGACAGTGAACAATCACTTAAATGGCTGGAAGAAGCTAGAGATGAAAACAGTGAAATCTACTATACGGAAGTAATATTATTTTTTATTAAAGTGTTTTTAGACACACTTAAAACTAATAGTTCCTACGTAGATATTGGAGGCGATCACTTGTTTACAGATACTGATGGGAAAAGAATTGTCATAGACTGGGATGATTTTCTACTCATTAAAGATGAGAGCATTCAACAAAAAGTTGAACGATTTAAAAAACAATTAAAAAACAAATGTATAGGAATTGATATGTATAAAAAGGCGTGTAAAGAATTAAAAAGAAAGGAACCAGCAAATGATGAGTAGAGATACATTAGTGGTATTTGTATATGTGTTTTCTGTACTAGCGTTCTTTGGAACATTTGGACATTACATCACATGATTAGCGCAATATTAGCATGTGATGATGGATGGGGCATTGGCAAAGATGGAACGCTACCTTGGCCTCATAATAGTGCAGACCAGTCATGGTTTAAAAGAATGACAAAAGGTGGTGTCGTAGTAATGGGCAAGAATACATGGGACGATCCGGATATGCCTAAGCCGTTACCAGGACGATATAATATTGTAGTTACAAGCGGCGAAGCCCTTGGCGCACAATGCGTAGTTTCAATTGATGAAGTTGAAAAACTGTTAATTGAAGAATTAGATGGGCATAATAATGTATGGATTATTGGTGGCAGTAGACTTGTAAACACATTAATGCCAATCATAGATGAACTTTGGTTAAGCAGAATAGTAGGTGTATATGATTGCGACACATTTCTGCCAGAGAATACAATTTTAGAAACATACGAGTTAGTAAACATTGATACAGAAACAGATGGACTAACAATTGAACAATGGAGTAAAATATGAAAACATATTTAAATGCGTTAGGGAACATTTTAGCAAACGGCAAAACAAAAGGTGATAGAACTGGAACAGGCACAATGGGTGTGTTTGGATACCAGATGCATTTTGATTTAGAAAAAGGATTTCCAGCAGTAACTACAAAGAAACTAGCATGGAAAAGCGTTGTAAGTGAACTGTTATGGTTACTTGAAGGTAGTACAGACGAGCGTAGGCTAGCTGAGATACGCTACAATGCACCACGTGAGGAGTTAGTAGACAAGACTACTATTTGGACTGCTAATGCAGATGCACAGGGTGTAGCACTTGGTTATGAAAATACAGATACCGTCAAAGAGTTAGGACCAGTATATGGTAAACAATGGCGTGGACGCGACACTCGATTCCACATATCAACACACCAGGGCGTGGATCAAATAGCACAAATCATTGAACAAATTAAAACAGACCCAGACAG
>TARA_R110001606_G_scaffold1937_9_pt1 | contig 26864 bp, 28 predicted proteins | sample TARA_R110001606 | Tara Oceans TARA_R110001606 (sample SAMEA4398315) | marine metagenome | biome: Polar Biome; feature: [SRF] surface water layer (ENVO:00010504); material: water (ENVO:00002006), including particulate matter (ENVO:01000060) such as... | depth 5 m
GTGCGCAACAGCGGCTCGCCCTGGCGTTGCTCATCGGCGCCGGTGATCTCATCGCCGAGCAGACGGCCATCGCCATCACGGTATCGCCAGATCTGCTTGGCGCCCGGGTAAATCGGTTTGCCCGGCGACGTCTTAAGACGCGGCCGGCCCCGGTATTCGGTGAGCTTGTAGGCGAAATCCAGAGACGGAGCGTCGGCCACCGAGCCCATCTCGGTGCCCACGCCGAAGCCATCGATGGGCGCGCCGGCGGCCACCAGCGCGGCCACCTTCCATTCGTCCAGGCCGCCGCTGACCACCACCTTGATCGCCGAGAGGCCGGCGGCGTCCAGCCGTTGGCGGGCGGCGCGCGCCAGTTCGGCCAGATCGCCGGAATCGATGCGCACGGCCCCCACCTTCAACCCTTCGTCGCGCACCAGGGCAATCACCTTGTCCACCCCGGCCAGGGTGTCGTAGGTGTCCACCAGCAGGGTGGTGCCCGGGTAATCCCGGGCGTAGCGGCGAAACGCCTCGCTCTCGCTGTCGTGGGCCTGGATGTAGGAGTGCGCCAGGGTGCCCTGGGCGGGCAGGTCGAAATCCAGCGCGCCAAGCACGTTGCTGGTGCCGGCGATGCCCGCCACCCGGTAGGCGCGCACCCCGCGCCAGGCCGCTTCCAGACCGTGCATGCGGCGCATGCCGAAATCCATCACCGCGGCGTCGCCGGCCGCCAGCACCACCCGCGCCGCCTTCGACGCCAGCAGCGTCTCCAGATTCACATAGTTCATCAGCAGGCTTTCCAGAAGCTGCCCTTCGGCGATCGGCGCGCGCACCTCCAACAGCGGTTCGTTGGGGAACACCAGCGAGCCCTCGGGCAGCGCCCGCACCTCGCCGCTGAAGCGGAAATCCGCCAGCCAGTCGAGAAAACCCGGCTTGAACGGGCCCATACCGGCCAGCCGTTGCACCAGTGCGCGCGGAAAGCGCAGTTCGGTGATCAACCGGGCGACGTGCTCCTGGCCGCAGGCGACGGCGAAATTGCGCTCGCCGGGCAGTGCCCGAAAAAACAGGCTGAACACCGCCGGGTCCCGGGCGCCCTCGGCGTAATACGCTTGGGTCATGGTCAGTTCATAGAGATCGGTGAGCAGGCCGAGCTGGTCGGCGGCGGGCCATGGGGCGGTCATCGACACTCCTTGTGTGACGAGAATGGAAGGTCCGAAAAAGTGGAGGCTCCCTAGAGGATGGTTGCGCGGCTCCGTTATTCAAGCGCGGGCGGCGTCCAGCACCGCCTGGTGCAGTGCCCGGTCGGCCTCATTGGCCAGCACCCAGCGCAGCTCGCGCACATGCTGCAAACGAGGCGCCCACTCAAGCACCGCGGCCATCGCCACCGCCGCCGCCTCGGCCATCGGATAGCCGAAGGCACCGGTGGAAAGCGCCGGCATCGCCACCGTGCGCAACCGATGGCGGTCGGCCAGATCGAGCGCGTTGTGGTAACACTGGGCAAGCAGCCGGTCGGCGGGTTGGTCGCGGCCGTGGACCGGCCCCAGGCAGTGAATGACAAAGCGATTGGGCAGGTCGTGGCCGCCGGTGATCACCGCCTGGCCGGGCCGGATCGGCGCCAGCGGCGCGCACTCGCGAGCCAGCCCGGGGCCCGCGGCGCGGTGCAGCGCACCGGCCACGCCGCCTCCAGGCCCAAGCCCGGCATTGGCGGCATTGACCACCGCGTCCATGTCGCCCTGGTCGGCGATATCGCCAACCCGGCACTCGATACGCAATTGCTTCATCACGGCCTCCTGCCGTTGCCTGGCCGGTGCGCTATCATCGACCCGGTATCGATCTTTCGTCACCAGGGAGTGCGCGGGGCCGCTTCCCACTCAGTTTGATGACCGCGTTGCCGTCCTGTACCGGCCTTCCCAAAGCAGGCCAGGCCAGGCGCGAAGAGAGAGGTTTAGCATGCTCAATGAACGACCAGCAACACCGCTTCGCCCACTTTGGGGCGCAACCCGCAGGGCCTCCTCCGGCGCGGCCATCAAACTGGGTGGGAACCGGCCCAGAATGCGAATCGCGGCCCGTTTGTGCCTGCTCGGCCTGTTGCTGCTCAACAGCGCCTGCCAGACCCTGTCGGGGCTGGAAGCCCCGGAGGTCAACCTCTCGACCCTCAGTCTGGAGCAGGTCGGGGTGTTCGAACAACAGTGGCGGGTGGTGCTGCGCGCGCGCAATCCCAACGACCGCGACCTGACGCTGAAAAGCCTGGATTACGAGATCTTCATCAACGGCGAGCGCTTCGCCCGTGGCCTGACCGGCGAGGCGACGGTGCTGCCGGCGATGGGCGATGCTCTGGTGAGCACCCGCATCACCACCAGTCTGCTGAGCACCCTGGGGCGCCTGCAATCGTTGCAGGAGCATCCCGGCGCGCCGCTCGATTACCGGCTCAAAGGCAGCGCCCGGGTGGCCGGCGTGGCGTTCCCTTTGCATTTTGACCACCAGGGTCGGTTCCAACTGCCGACGTCGATACCGGTACGCTGACCGGCGGCGCGATGGCGCTGAGCCCGATGGTCATCAACAGACCGGCGCCACCGCGTTACAGTGAGGCAATCGGATCAAGCGGTGAGACATGTGGAACAGCAACCGGACTTTCAAGTGGCCATTATCGGCGCCGGCTTCGGCGGCCTGGGCATGGCCATCGCCCTCAAGGAACGCGGCCAGCACTCGCTGGTGATTCTGGAGAAAGCGGCGCGGATCGGCGGCGCCTGGCGGGACAACACCTACCCGGGCGCTGCCTGTGACGTGCCCTCGCATCTGTATTCTTTCTCGTTCGCGAAAAAATTCGACTGGTCGCGGCGCTTCGCCCCGCAGGCGGAAATCTTCGATTACCTGAGCCACTGCGCCCACCAATACGGTTTAGAGCCGCACCTGCGCCTCAACACCGAAGTAGGCGCCGCCCGCTTCGACGAAGAGCAGACCCTGTGGCACCTGGAGACCAGCGCCGGTGCACTGACCGCGCGGGTACTGATCACCGCCACCGGCCAGCTCAACCGTCCCGCTTATCCCAACCTGCCGGGCCTTGAGCGCTTCCACGGCCCGGCGTTTCACAGCGCCCGCTGGGACCATGACGTGGATCTGAGCGGCAAGACCGTGGCGGTGGTGGGCACCGGTGCCAGCGCCATCCAGTTCGTGCCCGAAGTGGCGAAAAAGGCCAGCCAGGTGCTGTTATTCCAACGCTCCGCCGCCTACGTGATTCCCAAACCGGACCGCCCCTATACCGCCGCCGAGCAACAGCGCATGCAACGGTGGCCGCTGCTGCAGCAATTGGACCGGGGCAAGATTTACCTGCAGAACGAAACCCGGGTGCTCGGCTTCACCGCGTTGCAGGGCGCGATGAAAATCTACCAGCGGCTGTTCAAACGCTATCTCAAACAGTGCATTTCCGACCCCGGCCTGCGCGAAACGCTGACCCCGGATTACCCCATGGGCTGCAAGCGCATCCTGATTTCCAACGACTATTTCCAGGCCATCCAACGCCATGGCGTGCGGGTCATTAGCGGCGGCGTCAGCGCCGTCACCGAAAGCGGCGTCGAGGACGCCCACGGGCAACACCATCCGGTCGACGTGCTGATTTTCGGCACCGGCTTTCAGGCCACCGACTTCCTGGCTCCGATGCGCATCACCGGGCGCGCCAGCCGCGACCTCAACGACGCCTGGCGCAACGGCGCCGAGGCCTACCTGGGCATCAGCGTGCACGGCTTTCCCAACCTGTTCATGCTCTATGGCCCCAACACCAACCTGGGCCACAACTCCATCGTCTATATGCTGGAATCGCAGATCGCCTATGTGATCAGCGCCCTGGATACGCTTGAGCGCCACGGCCAGCGCAGTCTGGAAGTGCGCGCGCGGGTGCAAAGCGATTTTAATCGGCGCCTGCAACAACGCATGCGCGCCACGGTGTGGGACAGCGGCTGCCACAGCTGGTACAAAACCGAGAGTGGCCTGAACACCAACAACTGGCCCGGATTTACCTTCACCTACCGGCGCCTGACCCGGCGCCTGGAGCCCGCCGATTATGAGATGTCGCCGTGAGCTGTAGCCGTGAGTTGAGCGGCGCCGCCCCCAGCCCCAGCCAGACCCTGGTCGCCGCGCTGCTGCGCGGCGCTCTCACCGCGCTGGTCAAACCCGCTTTCAATCCGCGCCGCGGGGTGGTGTTTCAGCGGCGCTGGCTGAGCGCCGCGGCGCGGGTCACCCTGCCGGCCCGGGGCGTGCCCCGGCGGCGCGCCCATTTCGCCGGCGTGCCGGTGGAATTGGTCGGCGACGGCCGCGCCGGCTGCGTGCTGTATCTGCATGGTGGCGGCTATCTGAGTGGCTCGCCCGCCACCCACCGTGCGCTGACCACGCATCTGGCACGCCGCTCCGACACCACCGTGGTGGTGGCGGATTATCGCCGCGCCCCGGAGCACCCCTGCCCGGCCGCCCTGGACGACGCCCTGGCGGTGTACCGACGCCTGCTGGACAACGATCATGCCCCCGGCCGGTTGGCGCTGGCCGGCGACTCCGCCGGCGGCGGCCTGGCCCTGGCGTTGCTGCAACGGATCAACAACGAAGGCCTGCCGGCGCCGGCCAGCGCCATCCTGATTTCGCCCTGGCTGGATCTGAGCCTGCGGCAGACCCCCGCGTGGGTGCCCGGGGAGGCGATGCTCAACCTGCACTGGCTGGAAAAAGCCGCCGAGGCCTACGCCGGTGGCCAGCGGGACCAAGCCGGCGCGTCACCGCTGTTCGGTGATTGCGACAACCTGCCGCCGCTGCTGATCCAGAGCGGCGGCGATGAGATTCTGCGTGGCGACAGCGAGCGGCTCGCCGATGCCCTGGCCGGCACCCGTACCCGGGCGCGCTACCAGCTCTACCCGGATCGCTGGCACGTGTTTCAGTTGCATGCCGGGGTGCTCGCCGACGCCGACCACGCCATCGATGAGATGCGCGACTTTCTTAACCACCACTGGCAAGCCTGATGAAAAGCATTCTGATCACCGGCGCCGCCGCCGGTATTGGCCTGGCCACCGCCCGCCGCTTTCACCGCCAGGGCTGGCGGGTCGGCCTGTTGGACAGCAACGACGACGCCTTGCGAACGCTCCAGGCCGAGCTCGGTGAACCGGCCTGGCACCGACACCTGGACATCACCGACGCCGATGCCTGCCAACGGGCGGTGGACGACTTCGCCGCCACCGGCGGCCTCGACGTCCTATTCAATTGCGCCGGCATTTTGCGCATGGGGCACGCGGAAGACCTGAGCCTGGAAGCGCACCGCCTGACGTTTCAGGTCAATGTGATCGGCACCCTGCAAATGAGCCTGGCCGCGCTGCCCCATCTCAAGAAGGCGCCCGCGCCACGAGTGCTGAACATGAGCTCCGCTTCGGCGCTTTACGGCGTGCCCCACCTGGCCAGCTACTCGGCCTCGAAATTCGCGGTGCGCGGCCTCACCGAAGCACTCAACCTGGAATGGCGGCGCCACGGCATCGTGGTGCAGGACCTGATGCCACCGTTCGTCAACACCGCCATGGTCAGCGCGCAGACGTTTCAAGCACCGGTGGTGCGGCGCATGGGCGTGCGGCTGAGCGCCGGGGACATCGCCCGCGCCGCTGAGCAGGCGCTGCGGACCGAACGGGTACACACCCCGGTGGGCCTGTCGTTCCGCCTCACCACCCTGGTCGAGAAACTGGCGCCACGGGGTGTCACCCGTGGCATGATGCGCTGGCTGAGCCGGGAATAACGGACCGGCTCAAGTGATGGCGCCGTGCTTCGTGGAGAACGGCTTCAAGCTACAAGCGACAGAGCGACTGCGTAGAGCTTCTTTTTGCGGCTTGAAGCCTGAGGCTTGCGGCGCTCTCCACGAAGCACGGCGCCACCAATGGCACGGTCTTTCCCTGCATCCTGCATCCTATTCCGCCACTTCCGGCGCCCAATGAATGGTCACCTTGCGACGCCCCCAGTTGAGCGCGCCGCGCAGGTCCGTGCCCATATAGATGTCGATTTTGTTGCGCCAGCGGTCGTGCATTTTGTCGCGTACGTACCAGACACCCTCCAGCCCTTCGATGCGCACCGCGGTGCCGTACACCATGCCCCGCTCAATCAGATCCCGGGACACGGCGATCACATGCATACCCGGCTTGAGCACATCGCCCCAGGCGGCCACCGTGTGATCGTCGCCGGCGCCCTGGCCGTGCAGGGAATTAAAGGCGGTGGCGGTGACCGTCAGCCGTTCCGAGAAGCGCCCTTCGAAGCGCTCGGCCAGCACCGGCGTCGCCAGCATCGTCAACAAAGCCGCCAGAGCGACGGCACACAGTGTGCTCAGCGGCGTTCTCAACCCGCTCTTCACCCGAGGGCCTTTAATCTGGCCGGATGCGTACATGGACAATGAATCTCCTGGTGATGATGTTTGGTGTTGCCGGTTGCGTCAGCCAGCCGGTGCCGCCGCCGATGGCCATGCAGCAGTGGCCGCCGCCCGGTAACACGCGCGGTGTGATCGTAGCCCTGCACAGCTTCGGCGACTATCGGGCCGCCTTCAACCTGGCTGCACCGGCCCTGGCACGACGCGGCTATCGAGTGTACGCCTTCGACCAGGCCGGCTTTGGCACCCGCAACCTCAATGATTGCTGGGCCGGGGAAGAGCGGTTGGTGGACGACGCCGCCCGCGCGGTCGCCGACGCGGCCCGCCAGCACCCCGGCCAACCCCTGTATCTGCTGGGCGAAAGTCTGGGCGGCGCGGTCGCCATTCTGGTCGCACATCGCCATCCGGAATTGCCGATCCGTGGCTTGATCCTGGCGGCGCCGGCGGTGCGCGAAGGCATTCGACTGCGCTACGGCTGGAACGTTCTGATCGCCAGCGCCGCCATCCTGGCTCCCGGTTACCGACTCACCGTGAACCGCGCCCCGGACGACCCGTTCCTGGCCCCCGAAGCGGCCCGGCGTCTCGCCGATGATCTGCGGGTAATGCGCCGGGTGCGCATGGACAGCTACTGGGGTCTGATACAACTGGCGGACAGCGCCAGCGACGAAGCGCCGGCGCTGTCCCTGCCCACCCTGCTGTTGTACGGCGGCCGCGACACCTCGGTGCCGGCGGTCAGCATTGACCGCTTGCGTGGGCACCTGGGCGATCACGGCGAATACCACTTTTACCCGGATGCCCCCCATCTGCTGCTGCAAAGCCGCCACTGGCCGAACCTCACCGACACCATTGGCGACTGGCTTGACCGGCAGGCCGATGAGCGTGGTCGTCGCTGTAATGGCCGTTCCGGCCCGCCGTGCTAGGCTTTCCGCCATCGACTCAGGAGTGACTCATGGCGAAACGGGTTCTTATCACCGGCGGCAATTCCGGCATCGGGCTGTGCACCGCCGAACAACTGGCCGGACGCGGCGCCGAGGTGCTGCTGGCCTGCCGCGACCAGACCAAGGGCCAGGCGGCGGTGGCGCGCATCAAGAACCGTTATCCGGAAGCGCGGGTGCGCCTGTTCAGCCTCGATCTCGCCGATCTGGCGGCGGTGCATGGCTGCGCCCGGCGCCTCACCGACGAGCTGGACGGCCTGGATGTGTTGATCAACAACGCTGGCGTGGTGCCCACCCGGCAGCAGTTCACCGCCGACGGCTACGAAATGCAGTTCGGCGTCAATTACCTGGCGCCGGTGCTGCTGACCCATCTGCTGCTGCCGCTGCTGCAAAGCCGCCCCGGCGCGCGCGTGCTCCATGTGGCGTCGGTGGCGCATTGGCTGGGGCGCATCAATCCGAACACCTGGCGGGGCCGGCGGCCGTACCTGGTGATGGACGCCTACGGACAATCCAAGCTGGGCAATATTCTGTTCAGCGATGTGTTGGCGCAGAAGCTGGCCGGCCAGGGCATTACCAGCAACGCGCTGCACCCGGGGGGCGTCGACACCGGCATTTTCCGCCACGTGCCGGGGCTGGCCATGAAGCTGATCCGCCCCACCCTGACCACCGCGGAAAACGCCGCCCGCCTGCCGGTGCGCATGGCCCTGGACGACACCTTCAACGACGTCACCGGCGGTTACTTCGACGGCAAGGGCGCGGCTTCCCGCTCACCACGGGCGCGCGATAAGAAAAGCGCCGCGCGCCTTTATGAACGGACGCTGGCCGCCCTCGAACTGAATCCGCTTTAGCAGGGCTGAACAACCCCTAGCATGCTCCGCGTGGCCTGCTAGGGCGTTTCCAGAGCCTCGGCGCGGACCACCTGACGCAGTTGCGGATAGAGGGTCAGAAACACCGCTTCCAGTTCATCGTGGTGCGCGTGGATTTCCTCCAGCATGCCCTGGAAACGGTTGGCGAAGCGGATGCGCGCGGCAATCCGGTCCAGCGCCCGGCCAATGCCTTCCAACTCGGCGTAGCGGTTGAACCAGTCGTGCTCGACCATGTGCCGGGTGGTGGCGCGCATGGCTTCCGGCATCAGCGGCGCACCCCGTTGCAATAAGCGGTAGTTCTCGTCGATCGCCTCCTGCAACGGCCGCTCGTGGAAGCGCGACCAGTGGCGGATCAGAAAATGGTCGAACAGCACATCCAGAGCGACGCCGGCGAACCGCCGGCGCTGGTCGGAGAAGCGCCGCCGGCTGTCGATCACCAGCGGATGGTGGTCGGTAAAGCGGTCCACCAGGCGGTGGTTGTGCAAGCCTTGCCGCACCGGCTCCGGCAACGCCTCCGGCTGCACCCCGCGCATGAAATCCCCCATCAGATTGCCGACCTTGGAGGCGACCGTGGGCTGGGCAAGAGCGAGATGGGCGAAGTAGTTCATCGCCGTCTCAGCGCACGCCGCGCCGCAGCCGGAAATCCAGATTCTGGCGCACCGCCGGCCACTCCAGGTTGATGATCGAAAACACCACCGTGTCCCGATACAGGCCGTCCGCGCTCACCTGATGATTGCGCAGCACGCCGTCCTGCTTGGCGCCGAGGCGGGCAATCGCCGCCCGCGAGGCACGGTTGTGCCAATGGGTGCGGAACTCCACGGCAATCGCATCCAGCGTTTCAAAGGCGTGGCCGAGCAACAGCCGCTTGCACTCGGTATTCACGGCGCTGCGTTGAAAACGTTCAGCGTACCAGGTGTAGCCGATCTCCAGGCGCCGGTTAGGCTCATCCACGTGGCAGTAACGAGTCGCGCCGATCACCGTGTCACTGGCGTTGTCACGCACCGCGAACGGCATTTCGCCGCCGTGCTCGCGGCCGTGCAGCGCGGTGTCGATGTAGTCGCCCACGGTCTCCGGGCCTGGCACGAAGGTGTACCAGAGCTGATGCAGGTCGCCGTCGACGCAGGCCTCGGCCAGGGCCTCGCGGTGCTGCGCGCCGAGCGGCTCCAGAGTGACGGTGTCGCCGCCCAGGGTGACGGGTTCGATCCAACGGGCCATGCTTGCTCCTGTTCGCCAATGCCGGTCTTGAGCATACCGGAAAGCGCCCCCGTAACGTCAGCGCAGGCGCACCACATGGCCCTCCCGGGGTGCCCCGCCATCGTCATGCAAGGCGCGGATCACCTGCCCCGCCGCCGAGTAGCCGTGGTGTTCGATCAGCGTCATCCAGCCGTTTCGAGAGTCCGCCACGGCGGCGAGAAAACGCCGCTGGGCCGCGCCAAAGCGCTCCGCCAGTACCGCCGGCCCCCAATCGATGTTGCGCTTACGAATCTGTACCGGCGCGAAATACAGCTTCGGTTCCGGCTGGTAACGGTAACCGGTGGTGAGAAAATCGGTGTTGGTGGCGGAGCCAGCGTAGCAGTCGTAGGTCAGGGCGCTGGCGAAATGCGCGTGGATCTGGCGGCGCAGGGCGTCGTTGCCGGAAAAATCCACGTACAAGGTGGGGATATCGGCGGCCAGCGTATCCAGCTCATGGTAGTCGGCGATCCGGTCGTACAGGCCCAGCCCGCTCACGTAATCGCGGTGATGCCCGGAGGTGAGCGCGATCACGGTGGGCGCCGCGCCGTGCTCCCGCAGGGCGAAGGCGGTGCCGTAGGCGGTTTTGCTGGAGGCACTGGAAATGACGATCTGAGCGGCGCCGAAAAAGGCGTTGTCGGCAAGAAAGTCGGCCAGCATGTAGGAGGTAAAGAACAGCGGGCGCAGCAGCATCTGGAAATCCGCCAGTTCCGGCACGTAGGCGCCGTCGGTGGCGCAACGGGTGTATTGATTGTAGGGCGAAGGCAGCTCGCGGCGGTGCTCGGACATGTCGTAGAAGCCGCGTTCGCTGAGCCGGCCGGGCCGCACCCGCAACTGGCTGGCGATCGGGAAATAACCGTAAAACCGCTCACCCGGCTCGATGCCGGCCACCGTGGAGGTGCTCACCGTGGCGAACCCCCACACCGGCATCTGCCCCCAGCCCGGCTGGCCGGAGGGAAAGAAATCCCAATAGCGCATGGCGTCACCGAATGCCGCGTAGGTGATGTTGTTGGTGGTCAGTGCGAAGGTGTCGACACTGAGAATGGCTTCGCCGCGCGCCGGCGCGGCGGGCAGTTCACACTGCTCGACGCGAGTATGGCCAAGGTCGTTCTTGTCGGTAAGCAAGCGGGTCAGAGAGACGGACTGGGACATGCTAAACTCCAGGGATCGAGTGAATTCGTTATCGTCCCCACAAGTTAACAACCCGGGCGGCTGTCCGGGTTCGGATTCCGCCATGCGCACACCCGCTTCCCGCAAACCCCTGCCGCGCCCCCATAAGCGCCCCTCCCAGGCGCGGGCCCTGTTCACCGTGCAGGCGCTTTACGACGGTTTTGTTCGGATTTGGCGCCGCGACGGCCCGGCGGCGGCGACCACCCGCGCCATCGCCGAAGAGAGCGGCTACGCCGTGGGCACTCTGTACGATTATTTCCCCAATCGGGACGCCCTGCTGGCCGGCTACGTGCGCCATTGTCTGGAAGACTTGTGCCAACGGCTGCACGAAGCGGACAGCGCGCCCGGGGCCTGGCGCGAACGGCTACGACGGCTGGTGGCGATCACCCTGGACCAGGACGGCCAGGCGCCCTATTTCGACGCCACCATGCTGGCCATGGAAGGCCAGATCGCCAACACCGGCCATCACCGCCGAGCGTTCCAATTGCTGTGCGAAGCGTGGACACAACGGCTGGCGGCCTGGCCGGATTTACCGGCGAGGAACGCGCAAGTGGTGCCGACGCTGGTTTGGACGGTATGGGGGGCGCGGCGCTACGCCGTGCTGCTGGAACGAGACGCGCCCAGCGATGAGGAGGTGGCTCGGATCTCCGTGATGCTCGAGGCGCTGTTGCTGCAACCCCACCCACGGTAGACGCGACCGCCGCCTGCCGTGGGGTTATCCGCGCGCGCTATTGTTTGGGTGTTTGCGGGGCATCCAATTGTTTCTGCACCCGCTGTAAAGCGCTGGGAATCGAATCGCAGGCACTGCCGTCGGTGTCGCAGGCCACGCAGGCGACAGCGTCGTTGGCGGCCATGGTCAAATTGACCCGGTACGCCAGCACCGGCAGTTTGGCGGCACGTTCACGCAGGGTGCGCGCCTGCTCCGGCAGGTCGGCGTGTTTCTCCTGGCAGGTTTTCAGCTGGGCTTTTTTTGCCGGGTCCAGGTCCTTATGCAACGCGATCCCGGCGTCGTGCAGCTCACGCAGCTCATCCATCATGCCGTGAATCACTTTCGGGTCCTTGGGCGGCACCGCCAGGGCCAGGCCGGCGAATGCGAGCAGGGGCAGAGCAAACACAATCCGCTTCATGGTGTTCTCCTTTTTTATTGTCATGGGGCCGGTGGCGGGAACCGACCGGCTGATGTAGAGAGTCATGGAATCGGCGGGAGTTCCCCGCCCGTCAACCGGCGGTGCCGCTGACGGCGCCAGCCGGGTGTCACGCCACTCAGCCGGGCGGCCAGGAGAATGGGCGGCCACCGAGCACATGCACGTGCAGGTGGAACACGGTCTGGCTGGCGCCGGCGCCGTTATTGACGTTCAGCCGGAAATCCTCAAGGCCTTCCTGGGCGGCGGTTTTATTGGCCACCAGCAGCAGGTGGCCGAGCAGCGCCTGATCACCCTCGTCGGCGTCGGAGAGCTTGGCGATGGGCTTTTTCGGGATCACCAGAAAATGCACCGGCGCCTGGGCATTAATGTCGCGAAACGCCAGGCAGAGATCGTCCTCATAGATGATGTCCGCCGGGATTTCCCGGTCAATGATCTTGGAAAAAATGGTCTCGCTCATGGTGGCTTCTCGGGCGGCGAAAAATTGGGCGGCCAGGAACGACAAGGGCCCCCGGGCACGTTGTTTCAGGTAGCGCCAACCATAAAACAAGCCGGCCGGGGTTGCCAGACGGCCCTCGCCAGGCGGCGTGAAGATGGCGATAAAGCCGGCGCCACCCGTGCCCCGGTTCACACCTCGCGCAGGAAAGCGCCACAATAGCCGGCCCCGGGGTGAGACCTGAGCGTCCCCGGACTATAATGCCCCGATCTGGAGCAGCCGGCCGGCTCGGCCGGGCAGCGGCATCCACATTCACTTCACATCATAGGACGATATGGCCACCCTCTTTGTTGAAAACCTGACCGTGGTGGATTTTTCCTACCTGCACGCCAAACGCGGCATGGTGGGCGAATCCTGGATTGTGGATCTTGAACTCTCCGGCGACCTCGACGCCCAGGGCATGGTGTTCGATTTCGGCCATATCAAGAAAGGCGTGAAGCGCACCGTCGACGACGAGGTCGATCACCGCCTGCTGATCCCGGCGGACAGCGAGGTGCTGACGCTGCGCCAGCGCGACAACGATCAGCACAGCCTGGAGTGGCGTTATCCGGGCGGCGAAATCCGCCTGCTGGCCCCGGCCAGCAGCCTGCTCGCCCTGCCGGGCCTGGAGATTTCCAAAGCCGGGGTCACCCGTTATCTGATCGAGAAGATCCGCGCCTTGCTGCCGGACAACGTCACCGACATTCAGGTGCGCCTGCGTGAAGAGGCCACCGGCACCGCGCCGTTCTATCATTATTCCCATGGCCTGAAAAAACACGACGGCAACTGCCAGCGCATCGCCCACGGCCACCGCTCCGGCATTCAGATTTTCGAGAACGACCGCCGCAGCCGCTACTGGGAAAAGCTCTGGGCGGACCGCTGGGAAGACATCTACATCGGTTCCCGGGAAGACCTGGAAGGCACCTACTACGTGGATGAAGTGCCCCATCACCGCTTCCGTTACGACGCGCCGCAGGGCCACTTCGAACTGGTGATCCCCGAGGATCACTGCTACCTGGTGGACACCGACACCACCGTGGAACGGCTCGCCGAACACATCGCCGAGCAACTGGCCCGAGAAGCCCCCGGCAAACAATTTCGCGTGCGCGCCTTCGAAGGCGTCGGCAAAGGCGCCATCGCCAACGCCGGCGAAAACAACCCGGGCCGCAGCCAGGGTGGCTGGTTAACGGGAAATTCGGTGTTGAATTTATAAAAGCGTTGAAAGTTACAGGTTAAAAGTTGAAACGCGACCGGTCGCCTCGCGCGGTGCGAAGCCCTGCCCGCGTTGACAGGAACCGTGGTGTGCGCCGTGTTTTTAACTTTTAACTTTTAACTCTTTTTCAAGGATCTTCCGCCAGTATCCGTTCCGCTTCCTCTTGTATCAGACGGCGCAGCCAGCGGTGGGCGGCGTTGTGGTGCAGCAGCGGCGACCAGGCCATTTTCAATTCAAACTCGGGAATCTCGAACGGCGGCGATTTGATCACCAGGCGCGGGTTTTGCGCTTGCATGCGCGCCACCCGGCTGGGCAGGGTGGCGACCAGGTCGTTGTTCATCGCCAGCAACGCCGGCATTTGATAGTGGCGGGTAAAAATGCTGATTTTCCGGGTGCGCCCAAGTTGCTGAAGGGCGTGGTCGATCCAGCCCAGCCCTCCCAGTTTCTCCGGGTTCATGCCAAAGCCGACACCGAAACCGGTCTTCGATACCCAGATGTGTTGGGCGGACAAATAGCTGTCCAGGTCGAAGTTGATGGCGATGGGGTTGTCGCGATTGAGCAGGCAAGAGAACGCGTCGCGCCACAACGTCACCTGGTGGAACGAGCCGGGAATTTCGTTGAAGCGGTTCACCGCCATGTCCACCCGGCCCTGCTCCATGTCCGGGTAGCTGACGTCCGAGGGGGTCACGAAATCCAGCACCACGTCCGGCGCTTCCTCGCGCAACCGGCGCACGATGTGCGGCACCAGCGTGCCCTCGGCGTAATCGCTGGTCATGATGCGAAACACCCGGCGGCTCTCCGCCGGGCGGAATTCGTCTTCCGGGGTGAATAAGGATTCCGCCTGCGCCATCAACTGCCGCACCAGGGGCTGCAACTCCATGGCGCGATCGGTGGCGGTCATGCCTTCGCTGGTGCGGATCAGCAACGGGTCGCCGAATAAATGCCGCAGCCGCTTCAGGCTGTTGCTCATCGCCGGCTGGGTAATGCCGAGCTGCTCGGCGGCCCGGGTGACGTTCTTCTCGCGCAGCAGAACGTCCAGATACTTAAGCAGGTTGAGATCCGCGCTGGCCAGGTTGTTCATCGCATCGTCGCCGGTCACAGGGTCCATGAATGCCGGCAGTATAGCAGCGCTTGGGAAACCGCCGGGAAACACCCTGATCGCCGCGGCTGCCGGTCGCCCGGCCCCGCCCATCCGGTCATGTCTTCAAGAGCGGCGAACCCGCCGTGGATTTTGCGTGCCGCGTGCTGCGTGCCGCGTGGAAACGCCCCCCCGCTTGTTCTAGTTGTCCTGAACACCGTCGCCGACGCTGCGCCGATTTCAGGCCGATGCGGCGGCGCGTGCCCCAGCACGAGGCATACCGCGCCCCGGCCGATTTCAGACGATCCTCCACTGATGTGTTGCCACCCCTTTAAAACAAGCGCCGGCGGGATTCTCCCCATCGCTGGTACGGCGCCTGCGTCTGTCTTCCCCGATTTATTCGCCGATTAAGACAACTTCGTGACGAGGAAGCGACCATGAAACACCCTGTTTTTTTACCCGGCCTGCTCGCCGGCCTGACGGCACTGAACGGCATCGCCACCGCCGCGCCCGCCGAGCAGGTGGATAACCTGCGGGACGCGTTCGAGAACGGCAGCGTCAGCGGCACCCTGCGCGCCTACCACAACGTCAAAGCACCGGAACAGGGCGACACCCTGAACACCTTCGCCGTGGGCGCCAGCCTGCACGCCGAAACCGCGCCCTGGGCGGGCGTCTCCGCTGGCGGCACTTTCTATGCGTCCAACGGCCTGGGGCTACAGAACGACGACCCCGCCAAGCGCAACGCCAACCTGCCGGAGAACGCCGATGTGCTTGGCGAGGCCTGGCTGCAATACGCCAACCGCGACAACCGCCTGCGCTTCGGGCGCCAGCAACTGGACACGCCATTCGCCAACCCCTCGGATGGCTTTTTGATCCCGGTCACTTTCGAAGCGCTGGCGTTCACTAACACCAGCGTCGAGGATCTGACGCTCTCCGGTTACTATTTGCGGCGCATCAAAAGCCGGCCTGACGATGACTTCCAGCGTGTCAGCCAGTTCGCCCTGGACCGCTTCGGCATCGCCGCCGACAGCGACCAGGGCGCCTGGATCGCCGGCGCCCGCTACCAGCCCGGGCGTACTGCCTGGCAGGGCTGGGCGTTTTCCATGCCGGATCTGTTCAACCTCTATTACGCTCAGGCGGATCGGCCGATCGGCGAGCTGCTCGGCTTCGCGCCCACCCTGGCCGCGCAACTGCTGTACGCCGAGGACAACGGCGACAATCTGCTCGACGACGTCAACGCCCGCGGCGCCGGCGTGAAACTGTCCGCCGCTCGCGGTCCATTCACCCTGGCCCTGGCCTGGAACCATTTCCTGGAAGACCGGGACAGCTACGGCGGTGGCGCCCTGCCCGCTCCCTTCAACTATTCCTCCGGACCGCTGTTCACCAACTCGATGACGCAGACCCTGGAAAACAGCGCCCCCGGCGACGCCTACAAAGTCACTCTGCAACGCCGCTTCGGCAGCCAATGGAGCACGCAGATCAGCTACGCTCAATACCAGCGCCTGGGCGCCGTGGACACCGACGAAACCGATCTGGACATTACCTACGCTTTCGCCGGCAATTTGAAAGGCCTGAGTTTCCGCCTCAGGATCGGCGTGATCGGCGCCGAACAGGCCGACGCCCGCTTCACCGAAATCCGCCCACAGATGCAGTATGTGTTTTGATGCTAGATGCTAGATGCTAGACGCCGGACGCCGGACGCCAGACGCTTAACCCTGTGCTGAGATGATCGGAGTGTTTCCTGCGGGCTCCCGGCATACCGACAGGAAACACTCCATATTCCGCCGTCTCGGGTTTAGCGTCCGGCGTCCGGCGTCCGGCGTCCGGCGTCCAGCGGCCTCCCCTACTGCTCCACAAACGCCCGCTCAATCACATAATCACCGGTCTCGCCCTGATGTGGTGAGGCCTGGAAGCCACGCGCGTCGAGCATGGTGGTGAGTTCGTCGAGCATCGCCGGGCTGCCGCAGAGCATGACCCGGTCGGTGTCCGGGTTAAGGGGCCCCAGGCCCAGGTCGTCGGTGAGCCGGTTGCTTTCGATCAAAGTAGTGATGCGGCCTTGATTGCGGAACGGTTCGCGGGTCACGGTGGGGTAGTAAATCAGTTTTTCGCGAATCAGATCACCGAGAAATTCGTGCTCGTGCAGCGCTTCACTGATGTAGTCGTGGTAAGCCAGCTCACTGACATAGCGCACGCCGTGCACCAACACGACCTTGTCAAAGCGCTCGTAGATTTCCGGGTCCTTGATGATGCTCATGAACGGCGCCAGGCCGGTGCCGGTGCCGAGCAGGAACAGGTTCCGGCCCGCGTTCAGATCGTGCACCACCAGCGTGCCCACCGGCTTGCGGCTGACGATCAGCGCATCGCCTTCCTTAAGATGTTGCAAGCGCGACGTGAGCGGACCATCCGGCACCTTGATGCTGAGAAATTCCAAATGCTCTTCGTGATTGGCGCTGGCGATGCTGTAGGCGCGCATCAGCGGTTTGCCTTCCAGCTCCAGCCCGATCATCACAAAGTGGCCGTTCTCGAAACGCAGGGCCTGATCACGGGTGGTGCGGAAGCTGAACAGAGTGTCGTTCCAGTGGTGCACGCTCAGTACGTTTTCCTTTCCTAGGGCTGCCATCGGTATTACCTCCAGTCTATCAACGCAAAAAAATCAGTTGGTTTGGCGGCGCCGCTCAGGCGATCACCGGCAGGGCCGCCACCAGCGCCATGGCGCTGGCCAGAAGCGCCAGGCTCAACCCCACCAGCAGCGCCACCGGGCGCCACCCCTGGGCGGCCAGCTCACGCAACGAGGTGCGCGAACCGAGCGCCGCCATGGTCAGTAACAGGCACCAGAACGAAGCCTGGGCAATCAGCGCGCCGAGCGCCGCCGGCAGCAGGCCGGCGCTGTTGGCCATCATCAACGCGGCAAAGCCGAGCAAGAACAGCGGTGCCGGCATGCGCTCGCCGTCACCACGCCGGAACGCCCAGCCCACCGCCATCACCAGTGGCACCAGCAGGCTGACCCGCAGCAGCTTGGTCAGCGTGCTCAGGTGGCCGGCGTTCTCGGAAATCAGATACCCCGACGCCGCCGCCTGCCCGACATCGTGGATGGTGGCGCCCAGCAACACGCCGATCTGCCCATCGGCGAAGCCGAGCGCGCCGGCCAGCGCCGGGTAGACCAGCAGCGCCACCGTGCCCAGCGCCGGCACACTGACCACCACACTGATCAGGCCGCGCGCCTCCAGCCGTTCACGCGGCAGCGCCGCCGCCACCGCCATCGCCGCGGCCACGCCGCAGATCGCCACCGAGGCGCCCACCACCAGACTCTGGGCGGCCGGCAAACCCAGCGCCCGGCCGGCGATGATCGCCAGCGCCAACACCAGGGGCACCGTCACCGCCACCACCGTTACCGGCTGTATCCACACGTTCTGGAATTCGCCGAGGCTGATGCGCGCGCCCAGCAGCGCCACACCGATTCGCAACAGCGGGCCGCAGCAAAAGGCGATGCCTGGTTCGGCGCGGCGCTCGCCGTGATGGGGAATAAACACAAAGCCCAGTAACAGCACGATCAACAGCGCCGGGCCACCGTAGTGCTCGGCGAGAAACTGGCCGGCCAACGCGGTCAGCAAACACAGCGTCACTCCCGGGCCCAGTGCGCCCAGGCGCCGCGCCAGCGAGTGCGCGCCGGCGTCAGTCACCGCCGGCTCCGGACGGCTCGGCCAGATCGCGCAAATACCGCCATGGATAGCGGCCCCGGTTGTGACCGTCGGAAAAAAACAGCTGCAACGCACCGACGCCGGCCAGCTCCGCGCCGGTCAGGGTGACACCGGCGCCGGCCACCGTTTCGCCACGCTGGCGCAACGCCTGGCAAGCGGCGCAACCACAGGCGCCGCGCAGCACATCGCTGTCGATGCGGCTGCGCTGGCCGTGTTGCCAATGCAGTTCCAGCGCGGCGCCGCCGCTCAGCAGATGCACTTCTTCCGGTGCCGCCATCGGATCGCTCATGGTGATCTCCCCGGCGCCGCGCCAGGGCCGGTGGCCGGGCGCGGCGCAGCTTGTTATGACAAGTTCATCGACGGGTCAGCGCTGCAGGTACTGCAGCTTGTCCTCCTGACCTTCCCACTGTTCCGCGTCGGGCAACGGCTCGCCGGCTTCGGCGAGCACCGGCCACACTCGCGACAACTCCGCGTTCAGGGCCACGAACGCTTGCTGGCCCTCGGGCACGTCGTTGTCCGCGTAGATCGCCCCGGCCGGACACTCCGGCACGCACAGGGCGCAGTCGATGCAGACTTCCGGATCGATCACCAGGAAGTTGTCCCCTTCGTGAAAACAATCCACCGGGCACACTTCCACGCAATCGGTGTATTTGCAGCGAATACAGTTTTCAGTCACCACAAAGGTCATGTTGGTCTCCTTATTCCGGTTGGCCGTTCGGCGCCGCTCAGGCGGCGCTCAAACGGGATTGCGCCCAGCGCGCCAGCTTGCGCACGTCCGGGTCCGGATCGTCGAGGGCCGTTTCGATGTAAGGCCGGCACTGCTCATCGGCGATCGCGCCAAGCGCGCCGATGGTGGCCTTGCGCACATTGCTCATCGGATCGCGGCAACACTCGCCCAGGGCGGGCACCCCTTCCACGCGCCGCAGCTTACCGATCGCGTCGGCCGCCTTTTCGCGCACCTGCCAGGTGGTGTCCCGGCTGGCGGTGATCAGCAGATCCAGCCCCTGTTGATGGTCCAGTTTGCCAATGCTGTTGATCGCCTCGGCGCGCACCTGCCAGTGCTCGTCGGTGACAATGCCGTTGAGCGCCTCGGCCACCGCGGCGGCGTCGGCGTACACCAAAGCGCCCACCGCGGCGCGGCGCACTTCCGGGTCGACGTCGTCGCGAGCGCGCTCGATCAGCATCGGCAGGTTGGCGTCTTCCTTCAGCCAGCCGAGCACCGCCACCGCTTCGCGGCGCACGCGCGGGTCGGGGTGGTCCAGTCGCGCCCGGGCCGGCTCACGGGCGTCGGCATCACGCAGCGGCTTGAGCGCGCGCAGAATGCCGGCCACCACGAACGGGTCACGGCTTTCCTGCAGCGCCGCCAGCAGCGGCGCGGCGGCGGCCGGGTCCTTAAGATCGGAGAGCGCGTGGGCGGCGGCATTGCGCACCACTTCGTCGCTGTCATTGAGCGCGGCGATCAGCGCGTCGGCCATCTGCGCGGATTCGAATTCGTCGACCACCTTGGCGGCTTCCTGGCGCACCAGCGGGTCCGCGTCATTGAGCGCCTGGATCAACAACTCCACCGCTTCCGGCTCCGGGCAATCCACCAGGTCGAGCACCGCCACCCGGCGCAGGCCTGCGTCGTCGGAGGCGAGCCGTTCGGCGAGCTCCTGAAGTTCGGGGTCCTGATATTGCTTCATGGTCACCTCAGCGCAGCAGATAGGGGATGTTGACGGTCACCGCGTCGGTCGGGCAGTCCGCCTCGCAGGGCATGCAGTACCAGCACTCGTCGTATTTCATGTGCGCTTTGCCGGTGGTCTCGTCGATCCACAGCACGTCCAGAGGGCAGACGTCGATGCACACGGTGCAGCCCTTGTCGGCGATGCATTTCTCTTCGTCGACCAGCACCGGAACGGAGGTGTGATGGTTGGCTAGGGGCATGGGAATTCTCCTCGCTATCGGGTTCAGGCGTTGGCGGCTTGCTTGACGCGCAACTGGTTGTAGGCGTCTTTCTCTTCGCCCAGGGAGACGATGTACGGCGCTACCGGGCGGGTGCCGTGAGCCATGTTGCCGTTATCGTCCTTGTACAGCCGGCTGTGGCAAAACCAGCGCTGTTCGTCGGTGTCGGGGTGATCGACTCGGTAGTGATACAGCCCCCAGCGCGATTCGGTGCGATACAGCGACGCGCGCGCCGCCATCTCCGCGCAATCGACGATGGAGTGCACTTCCATGGCACGCATCAATTCATGGGCGTCGTTGGCTTTCAGCAGCTTGAGGTCTTCGCGCACCGCCAGAATCCGTTCCAAGCCGATCTCCATGCGCCGGGTGACCTTGGGCGGTTGCAGGTAGTCGTTGACCAGCCGGCGCACCTTGTACTCCATCTGTTCCGGGGGGATGCCGTCTTGACGTTCCAGCGGCGCGCGCAGGCGCACCAGTTCCTGATCGATGAGGTGACGATCCAGATTGATCTCGCCGCGTTCACTGGCGAACGCGGCCGCGCTTTCGCCGCAAATCTGGCCGTACACGAACGCACCGAGCATGTAGTTGTGGGGCACCGAAGCCATGTCGCCGGCGCCGTACAGCCCTGGCACCGTGGTCGCGCCGGTTTCATCCACCCACACACCAGACGCGGAGTGGCCGCTGCAAAAGCCGATCTCGGAGATGTGCATCTCCACCATCTGCTGGCGGTAGTTGGTGTGCCGGCCGTCGTGGAAGCGGCCACGGCTGGGCCGCTCGTTGGTGTGCAAAACGGTTTCGATTTCCTGGATGGTTTCTTCCGCCAGGTGATCGAGTTTCAAGAACACCGGCCCTTTGCCGGATTCCAGTTCCTTGAAAAACTCGAGCATCATCTGGCCGGACCAGTAATCGCATTCGATAAAGCGTTCGCCGAACGCGTTGGAGGTGAAGCCACCCAGTGGCCCGGTCACATAGGCGCAGGCCGGGCCGTTGTAATCCTTAAGCAGCGGATTGACCTGATAACACTCCAGGTTGGCCAGGTCGGCGCCGGCGTGATACGCCATGGCGTGGCCATCACCGGAGTTGGCCGGGTTCTCGTAGGTGCCAAACAGATAGCCCGAATGCGGCAGGCCGATGCGCCCGGCCGCCCCGGTGGCCATGATCACCGCCTTGGCGCGAATAATGATCGGCTCACCGGTGCGGGTGTTGACGCCGATCATGCCGGCGATGTTGCCCTCGGTATCCTTGAGCAACCGGGTGGCCTGATAGCGGTTTTCCACTTTTACCCGATGCCGGCGCAACCGCCGATAAAGAATTTTCTTGACGTTGTGGCCCTCCGGCATGGGCAGCACATAGGTGCCCAGGTGGTGAACCTTCTTCATGTCGTAGTCGCCGGTTTCATCCTTCTGAAAATGCACGCCCCAGGCATCCAGTTTCTCGATCATCGGAAAGGAACGCTGGGCGTAAGCCATCAGCGCCGGCTGGTCGACGATGCCATCGTTGGCGATGGTGATTTCACGCACGTACTGTTCCGGCGTGGCGTGGCCGGGAACGATGGCATTGTTGAGGCCGTCCATGCCCATGGAAATCGCGCCCGAGCGCTTCACATTGGCTTTCTCAAGCAGGATCACATCCAGCTTGGGGTTGTTTTCCTTAACCGTTACCGCCGCCATCGGCCCGGCGGTGCCGCCGCCGATAACCAGCACATCGGTGTCGATGATGGTCAGGTCCTCGATGTTCATAACGCCTCCTGTTTCCGATCCACTCGGAAGTGATATTTGAAAGAATCGCCCCGGAAACTCAGGTACTCGAAATCGATTGGCCGCCCCTTTCTGTCGTGGGTCAGACGTTCGACGCGCAGCACCGGCTCGCCGGGTTGAAGATTGAGATGGTGTTGGGTCTCCTTGTCGGAGAGCGCCGCTTCAATGCGGATGCTGGCTTCGCCCAGCGGCGTGGCGAACAGGTTCTCCAGCATCGGAAAAATGTCGCCACTGAGATCCATGCCGAACATGCGCCGGCCGATGTCGAGCGGAAAATAGCTGTGTTCCAGGGACAACGCCTCGCGATTCAGAAAGCGGATTCGCGTCACCTCCACCGTCTCCTCACCGCTTTCCAGACGCAAAGCCGCGGCCACCGCCTTGGGCGCTTTCAATTGCTGAATGCTGAGCAGCCGCGCCGATGCCTCGTAACCCTGGGCACTCATCGCCTCGCCAAAACCCTGCAGGTTGCGCACGCTCTGCACCGCCTTGGGCTTGCTGACGAAAGTACCCTTGCCCTGGGCGCTGAACACCAGACCTTCGTTGTGCAGATCGCGCAGCGCCTGACGGATGGTGATGCGGCTGACGCCAAACGCATTCATCAGCTCGTTCTCCGAGGGCAACCGCTCATGGGGCCGGTAATCACCCTCCAGAATGCGGCGCCGCAACTGGTCCTTGATCTGCACGTAAAGCGGCTGCGGCGACCGGTTGGACAGCGGCTGGGTAATGGTCTTGGTCACGGTGTTGCCCCCTTGTTATGACACGTCATGGCATGTGGGAACCTGTCTGTGCGCGGCGCCTCCACGGTTCAGCGCCCGCCGCTGTTTTGCTGTTCGAACGCGCGCAACGTTTCCCGGCGAATCAGGTCCAGGCATTCGCGCTTCAGTTCGATAAAGTCCGGGCTGGTCAGCAGGTCCTGGGTACGCGGGCGCGGCAACGACACCTGGATGTCGGCGATGATGCGCCCCGGGCTGGCGCTCATGATCACGATGCGATCGGACAGGAACACCGCCTCGTCGATGTCGTGGGTCACGAACAACACGGTGTTGCCAAACTCACTCCAGATCTCCAGCAGGCTCTCTTGCATCATGATGCGCGTCTGCGCGTCGAGCGCGCCGAACGGCTCGTCCATCAACAGCACACTGGGATAATTGGCCAGCGCCCGGGCAATGCCGACGCGCTGCTGCATGCCGCCAGATAACGTGGCCGGGTAAGCGCTGGCGTGGGCGGACAACCCCACCAGGGAAAGAAAGGTACGCGCCAGGCTGAGTGCCTCGGTGCGGCCCATGCCCGCCATCAGCGGCCCAAAGGCAACGTTGTCGCGCACCGTTTTCCAGGGAAACAGGGAGTGCTGCTGGAACACCATGCCGCGATCCGGCCCCGGCACGGTGACCGGCTGACCGTCCACCAGCAGCTCGCCACGGGTGGCGTTGACGAACCCGGCCACGGTGTTCAGCAGGGTCGATTTGCCGCAGCCGGAGGGGCCCAGCAAACAGACGAACTCACCGGGCTTGATCTCCAGATTGGCCCGCTTGACGGCCGCCATCCAATCGCCGTTGCGTTCAAATTCCACCGACACATCGCGGATCTGGATGTGCCCCCGGTCACGGGCTTTGCGAGTGCCGCCCCGTTGCGGGTGTGCCGGCGAGGTTCTCGAAATATCAAGCGCGGAAGTCATGTGATGCTCCTGGCGATACGATGCTGGGATTAAAAGGGGTGCTCAAAGATGCGTTCTTCATGCGTTCTTCCCCTGCGCCTGCCAGCGCAACAACGGCCGGCACGCCATCTTGATCATCAGGGTGCACAAGGTCCCCAGACCGCCGATCATCAACATGCCGATGATGATCTTCGGGTACTCGATCAGGGTGTAGGCGGACCAGGTGAAGTAACCGATGCCGTACTGGCCACTGATGATTTCCCCGGCCAGCAGGGAAAACCAGGCCACCCCCATGCCGATGGCCAGCCCGGCGACAATGCTGGGCAAGGCGCCGGGCAATACCACGTGGCGCAGGATCGCGGCATTACTGGCGCCCAGACTGCGCGCCGCGCGCACCAACACCTTGGGGGTCTGCTCGACGCCGTGGACGGTGTTGATCACGATCGGAAACAACGCGCCCAGAAAAGTGATGAAGATGATGCTCGACTCCTCGCTGGGCATCATCAGAATCGCCAGCGGAATCCACGCCACCGCCGGAATCGGGCGCAACAGTTCGATGTACGGCGCGATGATGTCCTCGGCCAGCCGCCAGCGGCCCATCAGCACACCCAGCGCCACGCCCAACACCACGGCAATGAGGTAGGCGATGCCGATACGCTGCAGGCTGTACAGAATGTGCACGTAAAAAGTCTTGCTGACGATCTCCTGCATCAGCGCGTTCCACACCACCAGTGGCCCGGGCACGTTTTCGAAATTGATGAACAGGTTAAAGCCGCTGGTCGATGCCCAGTGCCAGATCAGAATCGCCACGATCAGCGCGGTGGCGCGCACCAGGTATCGGTTCACCGCCTCCGGCAGGCGGCGCGCGCGACGCTTCATCGGCGCCGGCTCAGCCACCGCGGTGTCGGTGGCTGGGGTGTCGACCGGGTCGATCACCGGGCTGCCGATCTCGCTCTTTTCCAGACTCATGCTCTTTCTCCTTCCGGGATGGCCGCTATAAAGCCGCGACCGCCCCTTTCACGACCACGGCGGACTGCGCGGTGGCGGACGCTTTCAGGACCTGCTGATAGCTGTAAACGCTGCCTTCACCAGCGAATTCACGGGCGTCATCGCGACGCATAAAGGCGGTGTATCCGGTGCCGTCGGCCACGTAAAAGGCGGTTTTGCCAAACAGTTTCAAGCCGCTGGACTTGTCGTAGACGTAGCTGACATTGATGTCATCGGCATCGTGGGTGCCCACCGCTTTGAGCATGGCGGCAATGCTGTCGTAGCTCTTGATGCCTTCGTCGGCGAACCAGATCTGCGCCGCTTTGAGGTGCGGATTATCCGGCTTCGGCTCGACCATGCTGTCCACCGCTTTCTGATAATCCAGGCCGGCGGCGGCATAGGCCTTTTTGATGTAGCTGTCGTCCACCCAGGCGTCGAAATCGAGATCCGGGATCTGCTTTTCTTTCTGCAGCAGTTGGTGGTCGTACTTCATGGCCTCCACCCACTCGGGCTTGACGCTGGCGTCCATGGTGGTGATGCCGCCGTTGCTGAAGTACAGATACAACACTTCCTTATCGACACCGGTCCACTCGGCCACCTTGACCGCCGCGCGCATCGGGTCGTCACGAATCCATTTCTGCGCTTTCAGGGTGGCCTCAAGCACGGCTTGAACCACTTCCGGGTATTTCTTCGCGTAGTCCTCGCGCACCACGATGCCGTGGAACGTCGGCACGCCGGCCTGGCGACCGTCGTAAATTTTCCGGCCGGTACCACGGAATTCCATGATCTCGGACCAGGGGCAGAAATCCGCGTGCGCATCGATTTTTCCAGCGGCGATGTTGGCGGCACCCACCGGCGGCGATTGGTTGACGATGGTGATTTTGTCGAACAGACCTTCGTCGCGCAGGGCTTTAAGGGTCATGCCCCAGGCGGCGCTGCCCACCGGCGTGGAGATGGATTTTCCGGCCAGGTCCTGCAGGCTCTGCGCATCGGAATCCACCGGTACCACGATGCCGTTGCCAGTGCCTTCACGGTTGTAACCGGTAATCGCGATAAAGCGTGATTGCGCCCGGCCGCTCTGCTGAAACTTGGCGCCGTTGACGATCAGCGGATAATCTCCCATCACACCGAAGTCCAGCTTGCCGGCCATCATCTGGTTGGTGATCGGCGGCCCGGAATCGTAATCCTTGAACACAATGTCGTAGTCCGCGTCGGCGTACTTGCCATCCTTCGGCAGGTATTTCTCGATCAATCCCAGTTTTTCCAGCACCACGCCACCAGAGACGGTGTTGGTCACCATGCTCTGGTGGCCAATGCCAATGCGAATATTCTCCGCCCAAGCGGGAGCGGTGATCAGGCTTAAAGCGGCACTCAGGCAGACCGCCAATCCGTATTTACCGTGATTCATGTCCGGCTTCCTCGTTGTGGATTTCACTTGTACTAACAAGACATCACCACTGCCTATAAAACGCATTTGCCGTGCCAGCTTTTTCGGGCAACAAGCTATCTCCATGTTTTTAAAAGGGTTATTTTTTTACGATAGAAAAAGCCGGCTGAGTAAAACCGCGCGGTTTGCCCCCCGCTGGGGCAAACGCACCGTGCCCGCGCCCGCTCAACGGGCGCTGCCGTGCCCTGGGCTACAACAACTAGAACAAGTACGGGGCAGGGTTGCGGCGACCGCGTTTTGATCCAGGCGGAAGCCGCCCGATGACGGGTAGGCGTGGGTTTTATCAAGAAATGTAGGAAGGCCACTCTAAATACAGGTGGTTATGACAAGAACTCATTTTTTTCGATTTGCTTATTAACGATCCGGGAAAGCACGGCGGCACGGACCGGTCCTGGGCCGCGGCAGGGAGCACACGGCAGCGCCTCGGCGCCGCCCAGACGGCGGCGGCACGGTTATCGCCTTCAGCAGCGTGTCAAACAGGCTCTGGCTGTAAAACAGGCGCGCCCGGGGCGAGCCCTTGCAGAGCCTGGAAGCGGCTGCCGAGTGGGATCAGGGCGCGATCCCGCCCAGCCGGCGCCAGCAGGCACACGCCAAACGGCAGGCCATTGCCCCGCAACCCCGCCGGCACGGCCAGGGCGCATAGATCCAATAGATTGGCGAAATAAGTGTAATGCCCCATGTGCCGGTTAAGCCGGACCGGATCGGCACGCACCGCATCGATGCGGTAGGCGGTCGCCGCCGTCGGCACCATCAACAGGTCGATGCTGGAGAACGCACGGTCCACCTCGACCTCAAGCTCACGCAGGCGATATTGATAACGCACGAAGTCCACCGCGGTGTAGCCGGACGCCTTCTCGATAATCGCGGCGACCACCGGGTCGCATTGCCGCGCATGGGAACGTACGAAATCGCCGACCGAGGCGAG
>TARA_R110001606_G_scaffold216728_1_pt1 | contig 26852 bp, 22 predicted proteins | sample TARA_R110001606 | Tara Oceans TARA_R110001606 (sample SAMEA4398315) | marine metagenome | biome: Polar Biome; feature: [SRF] surface water layer (ENVO:00010504); material: water (ENVO:00002006), including particulate matter (ENVO:01000060) such as... | depth 5 m
AGTGGTGGCCCCGGCGCGATTCGAACGCGCGACCTACAGATTAGGAAAATATACCAGGGGTTGTATTATGTTGCTGGAGTTTGAGAAAAATCAATAAAAACAATATTGATTTTGCCTCGCTTTGATACGCTTTGTTGGGTCAAGTTGGAAAAAGTTACCAAGGTTACCACGGAGGCCTAAAATCCCCCCAATAAAGCAGAGCCCGATCAGACAATTGTAGAAGGGGCTCCATCGCCTTTGTCAGTCCGATAGTTTCGGACCACAATGAATGCTCCTTCTCCTGGGAAAACTTCCCGACCCAACCATTGAGCAGCAGACAAAATCGAGGGAAGCGCGCTTCAGAATTTAAACCTTCAGAGATTTTGGAAGTATCGGATCCACCACGAAGCGGCGGATAAATTCGCGAAGTTCCTCGTCAGAGAACGATTTTGAGTCGACCTTTATGAGCAACATGGATTCTGACAGGGTGAGCCATGAAGCGATTGTATCCACGCTGAGATCGCCGGCAAGGTGCCCCTGGGCTATTCCATGGTCCAACGTAGGGCCCCAGACGGACCGGTTTGCAAAATAGTCCGGCGATCCCGGATCCGCACTCCGGGATAGATGGGAAGGTGATTCTATGATGATCCGAACAAACCGGTTCTTGCTTGCCACCCGAACCGTCACGAGAAGGGCCTCCGTCAGGCGTTCGGCGAACTCCTTCCGCTTTCCAATCCGTGCCTTGACTTCACGATTGACTTTCAGGACCTCAAGCTCGCAAAGATGACGGATGAGATCATCCTTGCCCTGAAAGTAACGATACACAGTCGGCCGGGTCACTTTAGCTCGATCCGCGATATCTTCGATCGTCGTCTTCTTGATTCCGAATTTTTGAAAGCAATCGTAGGCAGCGCGGATGAGCCGTTCGACGGTAGCTTCTGACTGCTCGGTTTGCCCGCGATTTGTCGAGATGGTCATGAATACTCCAGCTCGTCCAGCCAGTTCAGGCTGAACATCCAAATGATGCAAAGGCCTTGTTCAGCCGATTCGTTCTTAATATGGGCCAACGATACAAGCGATTTGTGTAAAAATTCCAGTTATGAAAGCAAACAGGCATCAATCAGAGCAGAATGTAACATTTTTCCAATATCTGTTCATGTCGAAGTTTATAACAAAGACACGATCATGGCGGACTGACTCTCGCCCTTTCAGGAAGACTCCGGTCATCGGCGCATTAATTTAGGCATTTTACAATATGTCCACTTTGTTGCATTCAGTACGTTGCAATGGGCTGTCATTGCAACACTGGGAGAAGTCAGAATGGATGACATGACCGGACGTGTGGCGGTAATAACGGGCGCTTCCCGGTACTCCGGCATGGGGCGAGCGACGGCGCTGCTGCTGGCAGACATGGGGGCCTCTGTCGTCGTATGCGGCCGCCAGCGCTCGACCGGGTCGTTCTCCCCTGCGGAAATCGACATCGGATGGAAAGGTATCTATTCAGTTGCCGACGAGATCGAAGGGCTTGGCGGCCAGGCAATGGCGGCCGACTGCGACGTCACCTCGGCGGCTGACGTCGAAGCGCTCTTTACCCAATTGAACGATAAATGGGGACGCGCAGATATCATCATCAACAATGCGGGGGCCCCTGGCGGGGCAGACACCAAATCGATCGCAGAAACCGAGGATTCCGCGTGGGACCGCTCGATTGCGGCCAACCTGCGCGGAACCTATCTGATGACCAAACATGGCGCAAAGCACATCATGTCAGGCGGTCGCGGCGGGGCCATCGTCAATGTATCCTCTCTTGCCGGAAGGCAGGGTTATGCCAACTTCGGCGGATATTGCGCCGCCAAGTTCGGTATTGTCGGGCTTACCCAACAAACTGCTCTCGAACTCGCCCCATTCGGCATTCGCGTAAATTGCGTCTGTCCTGGCGCGATCGACACCGATATGCTTGCGGAAGTGGTTGAGGAATCGTCGAACCGCCGCAGCGTATCGCCCGATCAGATCTTGTCCAGAATGGCGAAACCCATTCCGCTCGGTCGCGTCGGGCAGCCATCAGAAATTGCAGCCGTCATAGGCTTCCTCTGCAGCGAAGACGCTTCGTACATCACGGGCCAGACCCTGAATGTCGACGGCGGCATGAGAATGGATTGACGCAGTGCCGACCGCTTTCAGCGAACCTTTGAATGCCGCGATGGAATGTCTGTATACTGCTGGCGAAGCAAAACCTTGTTGACTTTCCCCCCCGCCATTCGAGGCAGTGGCTTCTCGACCAGGATAAGATAGCGCGGCACCTTGTAATCACTCAGATGCTCGCAGCAATGCTTGATACAGGCAACGACATCCAGGTCCTTGCTGCCAAACACGAGCGCAGCGGGAGTTTCACCGAATTTGGGATCACTCGCAGCGATGACGGCAACATCATTCACGCCACTATAATCGCTCAAAACGCGCTCGATCTCTGCTGGTGAGATATTTATGCCGCCGGAAATGATCAGGTCTTTGGCGCGATCGACGAACTTGAAGCAACCGGTATCGTCCACGACGCCGATATCCCCTGTCTTCATCCACCCATCGACGTAGAGATCGCTGGTCGCCTTCTGGTTTTTCCAGTAGCCTGGTGTGCAGGACGGCCCACGCAGCATTACATCGCCCGGCACTCCAGGCGGCTGCTCATTGCCATCACCACTGACGATACGGACACGCGTGAAAGGCCCTCCTCGTCCACATGTATCTGCGCCCTCCATGATTTCCGTATCTGTACTCACTGTTGCGCCGCCGCAAACCTCCGTCATTCCGTACAGCTGTCGCAATAGTACACCTTTCTCGCGCCATCGCACCAACAAGGAGTGGGGGATAGGCGCGCCACCAACCTGACAGCTTTCAAGCGACGAGAGATCTGCGTTTTCGAATTCCGGCTCGCGGGATATCTGTTCCCAGAGTATCGGTGGACCCTGGAAAGCAGTGACGCGGAACTCCTCCATTTTCGCCAGCGCCCGCGCAGGATCAAATCCTGGCTCGACGATCAGCGTGCCGCCGTGGATGGTCGTTGCAATGAACCCCGAAATCGTACCCGGCAAGGCATAGAGGGGCAGCACAAGCAACTGGCGCATTCCCTCCCGATAACTTGGCTCGATCATCTGGCGCTCCAAACGTGAGGCCAGAATAGTCGCGTGCGTGTGGATCACGCCTTTCGGATGACCTGTTGAACCACTTGTAAACGCGAGTACAGCAGGTGAATCGCCGGACACGCGCGGCGTCGTCCATTCCTCCTGAGGTGCAATATCCGCGATCGCCTCAATGGCTAAACTTTTGCAATCCTGCATTAGTGGCAGTGACTGCAGAACGTTCAGCCTTTCCTGATCGGCCAGAACGAGCTTGGGCTCGAGTGTTCCGAGGAGATAATCGAACTCACTTGAGACAGATCGCTGGTTGAGGGGCGCCACCACTGCACCCGCCTTGAGCGCCCCCAACGCCCCAGCAATCCACTCCAGAGAATTCGCGCCGGTCACAACCACCACGTCCCCGGGGGAAACGCCGGACGCCGCAAAAGCTGCAGCAACGCCGTTCGTCCAGAGCTCCAAGGCCCCGAAAGAAACAGTGCGATCGCCCATCACCAGCGCCGGGCGATCCGGACAATGTGCGGCCCAGAATGCCAGCGGGTCTGTTATGAGTGCGGAACTGGATTTTGTCATGTGTACGGGTTCACTCTACGCTGGGCGACATGCAAAAGTCTTGCTCGCGAGACACTATCTTATTCGCGAGACCACTAAAGGAGTTCTTCAATCCTGTCGTGGAACATACGCAAAGCCTGCTCGAGACCGCCCAGCAGCAAGTGATCTATCGCGCCTGTCGAGAGTCCTTCCTGTCCCCAGGTTGCCGCCTGGAAGTCTTCCTCGCCGAACACCTTGTCGATCAGGTCGAACGAGCGCTGAAAATGTGCTTCTTCCTTAGGAGAAGCGGGCGCGCGATCGGTCAGCATGTAATAGTCTATATGGGACTCATGCTCGGAAACCGGCACCACGATCATCACGCTGACATAGCTCGGACTCGTGATGATAATCGTATTTGGAAACAGCAGATAGGAGATGACCGTCGTATTCCTTACTGCGCCGTAGGTTGCACCCACTTTCGAATTATCGAAGTTGCCCCGCCCGCTCAGCTGGCGGATATGGCGGCCGATAGGATCAACCCCGTTGACGTATTCGGTAAACATCTGGCCGACCGAATTCGCATGCAGGCGCGTAACATGGTAACCTTCGAGAAACGCATCAATGACGAGCTTCCAGTTGGCTTTGACCTTGTAGTCCTTCTGCGAAAAAACATGCATGCGCTCAATATCGATCGATGCGAGCTCATCTGCAATTTCTCCGGATACGGTTGAAAAATCGGGTTGGTGGTCCTTGTCCAGACCGACCCAGATCATGCCGCTAATCTCCTGGCAGCCCAGCTGAATAAGGCCATGGCCTGCTTTGTCAAAATCAGAAAACGTGTCCTGGCGAGGCACGCCGATGAGTGTGCCGTCAAGCCCATAGGTCCAGGCGTGGTAGGGACAGACGAGCCGATGCCCTTCGCGAGAGGCGTCCTGGCAAAGCGTGACGCCACGGTGCCGACAAACGTTGAGGAAAGCCCGCACGACCCCATCCTTCGCCCGGCTCAGCAATATCGGCACACCGTACGAGTCGTTGCGAACAACCATGCCTGGCTTGGGAAGCAGGCCCGAGACGCCAACCGGCACGGGGCATTTCCTGAAGATGGCCGCCCACTCGTCAGCGAACCGCCGCGGACTGGTATAAACATCGGCAGGGATTTCCCAGTGACCGCTGGGAAACACGACATCGTCGGGATTGGGCAGGGTCTTCAGGCCGTGGACCAGGCTCTTGGTGAGTGGACGCTCGGCAATCGGCGTTTCGGTATCGGCAATCATTACGCGTGTCCCTTCAAATTGGCATTCCCCGCCTTTATGGCGAACAGGAAGGCGGCCCACTGACCATGGACATCCGTCTTGGGGGCAGCCTCCCACTACGCATGTTACATTTTTCGTATTATGTAAACCCCGTCCTAGGATGGCCTCGGATATACTCCACCCTGATATCGGGAAAATCTGCCGGTTTCAAAAGCCGTGGCCGCTGTTGTCCTCCGAATACAGGCCGAATTCACGGCACAGGTCTTGTGCGAGGATTGTTTTCCCGCGGAATTTCCGGGCTTCCGACTGGGTCGCGATTCAGGCCACGACCGCTCCGACCGAGCCAGGCAGTGCGGGCGCACCAAACTCCTGCTCAAATGCCTTTGTACCCGCAATCTGGTTGCGTTCAGTCGCAACAAAGCCGGGATGCACATTGTAGGCATCAATTCCGCGACCGCCGAATTCCGCGTGCAAAGCGCCGACCAGCGAATGGCCCGCCGCCTTTCCCACCGAATAGGCAAGCCCCCACCCCCCTTCTCCGACCGGGGCTGACGGCGGCTCATACGCCGCATTGGACGTGATTGTAATGACCTGGCCACTACCTTGATCGAGCATCCCCGGCAGAAACCTTCGCGTTAGGAGAATTGGGGCAATACAATGCGCTTCCACGAACTTGGAATAAGCCCAAACAGGCGTGTCCATGAATGCGTCCGCAAGTCCCGGACCGATAAACCGGCCATTATGTACAATGAGATCGATTTCGGGCCACACGCCCGCAATCTGTTCCCCGCACGCCGCAACCGACTCCCGGTCCGTCAAATCCACAGGGGCGATTATGGCTTCGCATCCGTAGCGGGCGATCTGGCGCGCGGTCTCTCGAAGAGTACCCGGCACTTGCCGATGATCGACCCGGTGGACTGTCGGCGAATTATCCCGACTTTCTTCTGATTCGACCGTCCTGGCAGCAATCGCCACGTCATATCCCGCTTGCGCCAGGGCAATGGCAATGGCTTTTCCGATCCCCCTGCTTGCCCCGGTAACAATCGCTCTCCTGGTTCGCACTCTAGCCCTCCATCGGTGGCGATTGGCCCAGCGGGATCTTCGCCGGCAGAGAAAGGTATTGCGCCATCTTGTTCAGCCGGGCGCGAATTCGTCGCGCCCTACACCAACATCAATAGCATCAATTCTATACAAATTTCAATTTTTGTAATATATGGTTTGTATTCCCTTACTCACGCGTAGCGCTTAGGAAGAGACAGTTTCCGCATTTCACCAGAGGCAGAACGCCTCGCGGAGGAATCAAGCTTAGTGAGGTCATCCAGCTTTTCATGCAATATACCCTACTGGGCCGAACCGGACTTGCCGTATCGCGTCTTAGCCTCGGCACCTTCACGTTCAGTCAACCCGGCGGCGCCCTGAAGTCTGTAAACAAGGTTGACCCTCAGGTGGGCGAAAAGCTGGTGAATCTCGCGCTTGATGCAGGCGTGAACCTCTTCGACACGGCTGATCGTTACGCCAATGGCGATGCCGAAGTCATACTCGGCAAGGCCCTCCGCACCCGGCGGCACGAAGCCGTGATTGTTACGAAGGGGGGATTGCGATCCGGCGATTCACTGCTCGAAAGCGGCCTCTCGAAGCGTCACCTGATGAACGCGATCGACGCAAGCCTGCAGCGCCTCGGTACCGACCATGTCGACGTCTATCTGGCTCACAGAAATGACGAGATTGCGCCGCTTGAGGAAACTCTGGTCGCACTCGACGACATGGTGCGCATGGGCAAAGCCCGCTACATTGGCTTTTCCAACTGGCCAGCATGGAAAGTCGCCTCGGCGCTGGAATTCCAGCGCGCAAACGGCTTAGCGAAATTCTGCCACGGCCAAATGTATTATTCGCTGATCGGCCGCGACATAGAAGGCGAGTACGCCAGCATGAGCGACCATTATGGCCTTGGGCTAACAGTCTGGAGTCCGCTGGCAATGGGCTTCCTGACGGGAAAATACACGCGAAAAAACGTCCGCGATCCGTCGTCAAGGTTTGTAGAACTGGGTGTCATTCCCCTCGATTCCGAAGCGGGGTTCAAAGCGGTGGACATGATGCGGCCGATCGCAGTGGCCCATAAGGTGAGCGTCGCCCAGGTCGCGCTGGCCTGGTTGCTTTCGAAGCCGCGCGTCTCCAGCATTATTATTGGCGCGACGCAGACAAGCCAACTGGAGGAAAACCTGAGAGCCGCGGACGTAACGTTGACGGCGCGCGAGTTGCGGGACCTGGACGCTCTCGCAAGCCCGACGCTACCATATCCGGCCTCTCATGCCTGGGTCGGACAGGATAGCCGACTGGCAGTCGCTCTCGGACAACCCGTACTGAAGTCATCACATGAATGATCGGCGTGAATACATTTCACTAATTTTGTGTAGCCAATTTTCACGGTAGTTTATTGCCGGACTGCCATTTTCACGTCGGTGAAAGGCTATTTCCTCTGACGCCTAAGTTGACAAAATATACACTTTGTAACACGGCTAGCTTGAGCGCGTTTGATAAACAATAATCACAAGGCGGCGCTTGCCAAGCTCGGAGGCAACTGAATATGCGACCCACATCAAGCAAGTTCCGCTCAAGCCATCCGGAGTTTCCGCAGTGCGCTTCTCCGAAAATATGCGCTTGCGAACAGAATGGCGTGACAAACAGACGGGCCCAAAAATGAACAGCATAAAGCAACGGACGACAGATGCCGTAGAGCAGCCGATCCATGAAGACCTGCAGCGATGGGCAGCCTCTCTGATGAATGCTTCAGAGGTCACCGCCCGGAAACCCGATCTGGAGGGCCGCTCACGGGAAATCTGGATATTTGAGGGGGTGAAGCCGAATGGCGACCAGACAAGGTGCGTCGTGCGCAATGACACCGGCCAAGGCCCTTGGTCCGGCACCTCCTTCACGCTGGAGCGCGAAGCTCGCACGCTAAGAGCGTTGAACGCAGCAGGCATTCCCGTTCCCGGAGTGCTCGGCACATCCGCCGACGGCCAATCCATAGCGATCGAGTTCTTGGAGGGCACTGCCACTTTCGATTTTCCGGCCAGAGATTTGCAGAAGCAGGCCGTCGACAACTATTTGCGCGCACTCGTATCGGTACACCAGCTGGAGATTGACGGACTCAACCTTCCGTTCGCTCGGCCGACGACGCCCAAGGATCCCGCCCTCCTCGAAGTCGAGGCATACAGGCAGTCCTATGAAAGCTTGTGCGCTCAAAACGACCGGTTGGATGAGGCCTTTCACTGGCTCGCAGCCAATGCGCCAGCCATTGTAGGACCCGCTTCAGTTCTGCAGGGCGATGCGGGACCCGGGAATTTTCTTCACATCGACGGCAAGATTACCGGTCTGGTAGATTGGGAAGCCGCACACTTTGGTGACCCGATGGACGATCTGGCCTGGCTATGGTTTCGCAAGTGCTTTCTGCGCAAGGATCCGGATCTAGGCTATTGGTATCGCCGGTACGCCGAGCTGTCCGGTCGCATCATCGATCTTGATCGCATTAGTTATTACAGGGTCATGGTTCTCACACGGGCAGCGGTTTCCGTCCATGTTCGCCAGGCGCATGACCCCCTGCACGATACGCGAAAGCCTGCCCTCATGCTCGACCTTTTGAAGCAGGCGCTGATTGATCCCTATGGACGCGCAGGCGCTGCCGGCGCGCTCCAGCCCTTTCATTCAATCGTCGAGGAAAGCCAATGACCTTGGATATAGATTCCACCTTTTCACCCACTCCGCTCGAGGATCATGGCAATCACACATTTGACGGAACTGAATGGTGGCAGGAGAGCGCGATATTCGTCATGTCAGATCCTGCGGCAGGGTTTATCGGATACTATAGAATAGGGCGCCATCCGCACTTCGAGGCTTCCAACGCCTATTACTGGACATCCGCCGAAACGCTTGGTGTCAATGACCGCCAGTTCCGCGCCGGCGAGCCGCTGGCAAAAGGCGATGTCAACAATTCTCAGGTGGCAGACCTGCAATTCGAAACGATAGAGCCAATGGCGAAATACCGCATCGTGATCGATCGGCCGGACTATAAAGTGGATGTGATTTTTACGCCCCTCTTCCACCCTTTCATGGTGCATGTTGGCATTGGGGGGGCCTCAATTGCCAAAGGGCATTTCGAGTCGATCGGCCGGGCTGTCGGTACAGTGCACTCCGGGGGGCAGACGATAGAAGTTGATGCTTATGGCTTCATGGACCGCTCTTGGGGCGAACGAAAAAGCCACATTCCTGCTTCGAAATGGGTATTCGCTGTGTTTGATCCCGGCACATTCATCCACTGCTTCCCTGTCCTGAGCGCCAAGGGAACAAAGCATCTGATCGGCTATGCCGCCGCCGACGGAAAATTACGTCCCCTAACCGATGACTTTGACACCGGGTTCTCGATTGGGGAAGACTGGTTGACACCAACAGCTTGCGATTTCCGCGCGGTTGACAAGGACGGGCGCGAATTCCGCATGACGGGCAGGGCCCAGGGGCCAGAGAGTATTTATCCCTTCCTGCACGGCAAGTTTTGCGTACACGTCAACGCCTCGTTCGAATTTGCAGGTAAATCTGGCAAAGGATGGCTCGAGAACTCCCCACCCCGCGCAATCCCGCCAACTTATGTCGAACATTTCGGACTCAAGCAGCGCGGAATGTGGATGCGGCCACCAGAAGAGATCGTAGAGTAGAGGAGACGGAAGTCTTGCTCCAATGAACACCGCTCTAATTACCGGCAGTTCGTCCGGCTTCGGCCGGCTTACCGCTGATACATTCTTCGCCAAGGGTTGGAACGTTGCGGCGACCATGCGCCGTCCCGACATCAGCAAGGGCCCGCCTGGATCAAGCCGAATGGCGGTGCTCCGACTCGACGTGACAGATAATTCCAGCATTGAGGCCGCGTTGGCGGACTGCATCTCCCGATTCGGCACTATTGACGTTCTCGTCAACAATGCAGGTTACGGATTACACGCCATGTTCGAACAGTCGAGTGAAGACAGCATTCGACGGATCTTCGAGACCAATGTCTTCGGAACCATGAATGTCACGCGGGCAGTCCTGCCGCATATGCGCCGTCAGGGAAGTGGTCGCATCATCAACGTGACATCCATGGGCGGGATTTTTGGAGTGCCGGGCAATGCTGCATATTCCGCGACCAAATTTGCAATTCAGGGCCTTACAGAAGCGCTGGCCTTAGAATATGCCAACTGGGGTATCGAGGTGAAGTCCGTCTTACCAGGCGCGTTCTCCAGGACAGGCTTTGCCCGCAATGCCGAAAATCTGACGCTAGAGGGCGAATCCCAGCTGAGCGAACATTCTCGCAAGTTACGCGAATTCCTGACCAGACAGATGAACCAGGGGAATGCACAGGATCCTCAGGTGGTCGCCGACAAGATCTTTCTTTGCGCAACGCAGAATACCCCCACTCACAATCCGGCCGGTGAAGATGCTGAAGCAACGATCGAGCTGATGAATTTGCTCCCGACGCATCAACATTTCCTGGACGCGATAAGGCAGAGGTTTCTGCCTTCAACCTGACTGAAGCGGAAAACAGCCCACTGTGTTCGTTTATCGATCTATCATAGATTACCGGAGGTTATTGAACTCCAAAGAATCGGAAGATCCGCCGATCGTCTCCCATACACACTATATATAGCGCTACAATCAGCGAGTTTTGTGCTTGCCGCCCTAATGGTTGCAGTGTAAATCATTTACCTAATATCAATAGACATGCTCAAGGCATGCAACGTTTTAAGGGAGGAATTCTATGAGCAATCCACAGCCATATGGCGTTCGGCCAAGAGGGCGAGGAATCGCGGTAAAGAGCCTGCTTCTGGGAGCTACAGCGATCGCACTTATCACGACGAGTGCAGGTTGGGCCCAGAGCCCCGATACGTCCCAAGACGCTGACGCACCCGCGTCGTCTGGGTCAGACGAATCTGCGGAGGCGGAAGCCCAGTTGCGCCGTCTCGGTATCGTGACGGTCTCGGCGCGGCGTCGCGACGAAAGCCTGAAGGATGCGCCTGTCGCCATTACTGCCGTATCCGGCGAGTCAATGGATGCCTATGCCGTGACTGACTTCACAGATATCGCGAACCTGGTTCCGAACCTCATCCTGTCACGAGCCGCCTCAGGTGGCGCGACCAACATTTATCTCCGCGGAGTTGGTTCTTCACCCCTGTCAGCCGGCTTTGACCAGTCTGTTTCGATCAACATAGACGGGCTCGCCATGAGTCGCGGCCGGGAAATCGGCTTGAGTCAGTACGACATCGAACAGATCGAGGTGCTAAAAGGACCACAGTCGCTCTTCTTCGGGAAGAATACGACAGGCGGCGTTATCAGCGTCACAACCAAGGATCCAACAGACACCTTCGAGGCCGGCCTCAAAGGCGGGTATGGTTTCGAGGCAGAAGAATACTATGGCGAGGGGTATGTCTCCGGTCCGCTTGCGGACACGCTTCAAGCACGCCTCGCCTTCCGGTATTCTGATCGTGAAGGCGCATTCGAAAATACGGCGCAGCCAGGCTATCCGACACCTCTTGGGTTTCAGCGTTTTCCGATGAGCGACAAGCGCGGCTTTAAGGAAGACATGAGTGGGCGCCTCACAATTCAGTGGGATCCTACGGATGCGGTGGACGTCAAACTTAAGCTCGGCGCCAGCTCCACTGAGGATGGCGGTCCAACTGACTTGCTCGAAAGACTCTGCGGTGGAGGCCGAACGACACCCCAGCCTGCCAATGGAGTACCTGCAAGTCCAAATACGGACTGCCGTATTGACGGACGCGCCGATTCTTCTGGACTCCCCGTCGAAGTAGCTGCAGCAAATTTCCGCTACGCCAGTGACAACGGCGCCCTCTATTCGAAATTGGACTCGAAGTTCGCAATTCTCAATGCATCAGCTGATCTGGGAGCACTCGAGGTGACATCAATCACCGGCTACTATGAATTCAAGCAGACTGACTTCAACAATGTCACGGGCGAATCCTACCCTACAGCATTCGGTCAACTTTCTGACTTCAATCAGATGTCGGAGGAAATTCGTTTCCAGACACAATTTGATGGGGCGCTCAATTTCATGTTTGGGGGTTACGCGTCGGATTCCGAATTTATATTCAACAGCGACTCCTACATCTTCCCAGTTCCGCTCGACCCGGCTACAGGCACGTATGTAACCTTCAAGCGTGACAACGGATTTGAGGCAACGACGCTTTCCGTGTTCGCCGAAGGCACCTGGGACCTTGCAGAACAATGGGAGCTGTCGGCCGGCGCGCGCTGGAGCCGTGACGAACGCGATTCCTATCAGCAGGCTCTACCGGCGCATTCGGCATTTGCCGCGGCTTTTCCGGGCAATCTGCGTCTCGAAGATGACTTCTCGGACGAGAATATTTCGCCGCAGGTCACTCTGAGGTACCAGCCATCCACAAACGTGTCGTTCTATGGGGCCTACAAGGAGGGCTTCAAGTCCGGCGGATATAATATCTCGCAGACCCTCTCGGCGGCCGCAACTGCAGGCGCAGCCCAATATGGTAGCGAGAGTGCGAGCGGGTTCGAAGCCGGTATCCGTTCCGTCCTATTCGACGGCTCACTGAGCTTTAACGCAACTGTATACGACTACCTATTTGAGGACCTGCAAGTCCAGCGATTCAACCCCACGACTATTGGGCTCGAAGTCGACAATGCTGGCGAACTCAAAACTACGGGTGCCGAATTGGACTTCACCTACCTGCCAGACGCGCTTGACGGTCTGACACTTCGCGGTGCCCTGAGCTACAACAAGGCCGAATATGATGATTATATCGGCGCTTGCTACAATGGCCAGACCATTTCGGAAGGCTGCAACCAAGTGCTCAACGGCGCCGTCTATACCAGTCAGGACTATAGTGGTCGCACACCACCCAAGGCCCCCGAATGGGCGGGACGACTGGGGGGCACTTACGAGTTTCCCTTCATCGGCAACCTGACTGCCCAACTGTCCAGTGATGTCAGCTACACATCCGAATATAATTTCACTGATGAACTCAGACCGGATGGCATTCAGGATGCTTATACAAAATGGGACGCGGCTTTCAGGCTGATCAATGACGCCCAAGGGTGGGAAGTGTCTCTTATTGGCAAGAATCTGACTGACGAGCTGGTCGTGGGATCTGGCAATGATGTGCCGTTTACCGGCGGCACGGGTACTGGCACGACCAGCGGATTCCTCGCGGACATGTCGGTGTACGTCGAGAACCCGATGGAAGTATTCCTGGAGTTCAAGATTGATTTCTAGACCGGCCTCTTCTCTCGCTGGTGGTTGGCCATAATGCGGTGGCCACCGGCGAGTGAAAACGGGAATGAGAGTGCCAGTATTTCTCTTGGCAGATATAAATATAGCGCAACACCGGAGGCTCGCCGCCCCGACCAGCCCGACAGGTTCGCCGTATGCCCGCCTTCAGTCAGCATTGTCGATTGAAATTCATGATGCCCAAGAGTGCTATGGGCCATTTATGAGCAGGGTTGAGTACAGGCAGGATGACGGTGTCCGCCTTGTTGCAGACGTGACTGGCCATCCCACAGGGCCTCGGATCATTTTGGCTCATGGGGGAGGTCAAACCCGTCATTCCTGGGCTGGCGCCGCGAGACATCTCGCGGACACGGGTTATCGCGTGATCAATTACGACGCGCGCGGTCACGGCGAAAGTGACTGGTCGAAAGATCACAAATATTCGACCGCACGCCGGTGGATCGACATGCGTCAAATTCTCGATGCTTCCGGAGCCGGTAATGCAGAGATCGGGAGGACACAATCTCCCCCAGATGAGCGAGTGGCGATCGTCGGGGCGTCCATGGGTGGAGCCACTGCACTCTTCGGCGTTTCGCAAGGATACCGGCCCGATGCGCTCATACTCGTTGACATCGCGCCCAACTCCAACCGCGAAGGCATGGAGCGGGTTCGGACCTTCATGGCCAGCGGTCTTGGAGGCTATGCAACCCTGGATGAGGCGGCAGAAGCCGTTGCCGCCTACAATCCCAGCCGCCCCAGGCCGCTGGGGACCACCGGCTTGCGGAAAAACCTTCGCCGTCACGCGAACGGCCGCTGGTATTGGCACTGGGATCCCGGCACGATCGATGTGGAAATCGACGCAGAGCGTCAACTCATGGCTTCGACGATGGACGCCATTGTGCAAGCAAAGGAGCTCCCCGTGCTTCTGGTACGCGGACTCCAAAGCGAGATCGTGACAGATTGCACGGTTGCTGAATTCCGGTCCCGGCTCCCGCGCCTGGAAGTGGCCGATGTGGGGGGAGCTGGGCACATGGTTGCGGGAGATCGGAATGACGCCTTCAATTCAGCTGTCCTTGAGTTCCTCAGGCGCCAGCTGCCTCTCCCCACTCAATCATGATCATGCCCGGTGTTGTGTCCGACCTCAGACCGGATTTGACTGGTATGCTCACCAAGACGCGGCGGTAATCCCAACTCCGGTTTGGAATAAGCGCTGTACCGCACGGGAGGACGCATTTCGAAATATTCCCCTTCCGATTGATGCGAACGGCGGTTGAAGAATCCGGTTTGAAGGAGATGCGGATCTTCCAAAATCTCCGCCATGTCCCGTACGGGCATGCAGGGTATGCGAGCTGCACGGAAGCGCGAGACCCAGTCCGCTGTCTCTCGTTGCGGCGTAAGCTCCGCGAGGCGCTGGTAGAGACGAGACTGGTTCAGGAATTGGTCGCGCACCGTTTGCAGTCCGTCCTGTTCGAGAAACGTCTCGTCCTCAAGAATACGAAACACAGTGGCCCATGACTGCGGCGTATATGGCACAATCGAAATATAGCCATCCTTTGTCGGGAACGGCTGTCGATCCGGGTCAATCTGGCGAGGATAGCATACCGGCGCATTCGGTGGGTCAAAGGTTAGTCCGCCAAGGTGTTCGACAAGCATGAAATGTGCAAAGGTCTCGAACATGGGGACCTCAATGAACTGACCTTGGCCGGTTCGAAGCTTGTGAATATAGGCAGCCAGTGCCGCTTGCGCGCCATACAAGCCGGCCACTTTGTCGGCTATGAGTGAGGGAATGTATCGCGCAGCCTTCGTTCCATCCACGCGGCCGGAGAGCGTAGAAGCTCCCGTGGCGGCCTGTATCACATCATCATAGGCCTGAAGCCCCGCATACGGGCCGCTCGCGCCGAAGCCCACGCAATGCACGTATATCAATGCCGGCCAACGCGCCAAGATCTCGTCCGGTCCGAAGCCAAGCCGGGCGATCGCTTCAGGCCGTATATTGTGGATGAAAATGTCGGCAGCCGCGATGAGCTCGCGCATGACGCCCCGATCGCTCTCTTGCTTTAGATCAAGCACGATGGATCGTTTGTTGTCGTTGAGCGCCATGAATCCCGGGCTCATGCCGCGGGTGTTCGACGGCTTCGCCGTGTATCGGAATTGATCGCCTTCCGGAGCCTCAACTTTGATAATGTCGGCCCCAAGGTCGCCGAGCATTCTCGTGGCGTAAGGCCCGAACACAACACTCGTCATATCGACAACCCGGACTCCCTCAAGCATGCGGGATGCAGTCATATATCCTTCTCTCCTATTGCGTCACTGCCAGCCGACGCTGGCTAATTCATAGAGTTCACTATAGCCAGAGAACCATCCGACTAAACTTTCCTCTGCCTACCGATTATTAAATCCTCTTTGCAGCGGGCGCAGCCTACCATCTACAGGGAGAACCGCCCCTGCCGATTCACGACATTGTGGCCTAAGCAGCTGTCTGACTGTTGGTCCGCTACGCATGAGGGTTTCGCTGAAGTAATGCAGTATCGCGAATGATTTCCGCCCCCCGCCACGCCATCGCCAGAGTCGGGCCGTTCGTGTTACCGGAAGGGATCGAAGGCATGATGGACGTATCCATAATTCGAAGTCCCTCGACCCCCCGGACTCGAAGTTGAGGATCAACGACCGAAGCCTCGTCGCGGCCCATACGGCAACTGCCGACTGCGTGGTACGCACAACTGCCAAACTTGTCGTACGCAGCGAGGATTTTTTCGTCGGTATCGTATTCCGGCCCCGGCATCGTTTCGCACTCGATGAAATCCCGCAGTGGCGCCTCTGCAACGAACCGTCGGGCCATTCGGACGGCTGCGATCATCGCCGCGCGGTCTATATCTGTATCGTGATAGTTCGTCACAAGTTCAGGCGATGCTTCCGGATCGGTACTGGTAATGTGCACATGACCTTTCGACGTGGGACGCAAAGGATAGGTCGCAATGTGCATTCCCGGGAATCGCTCAACGCCCTGGCGCGCCTTCGCAAAGTCAAAACTGAAAGGCGCAAGCAGGAACTGTGCATCAGGCCGGTTCTGGCCACGGCTGGTCTTGAACCAGGAGATAAGTTCATAGGCTGCGGCGGACATCGGCCCGGTGCGACGAGTATAGTATTCAAGCGCGGATTTGAGCAGACGCCAACCATGGTAATTCTTGTTCTGCGAGATATCCCTGTTGAGCTTCCACTGTATCAACAGGGCGCGGTGCTCGAGCAGGTTCTCTCCGACAGCGGGGTTGGGGTGGACCAGTTGAATGCCGAGTCTGGCAAGGCGCGCAGGATCTCCGATCCCTGAACGCTCCAGAATAGCTGGCGAAGCGATCGCGCCACCCGCCAGGATCACCTCACCCCGACCGTTGAGGGCACGAGTACCGTGGCGGCCAATCACTTCGACACCGACCGTCCGTTTGCTGCTGAAGAGCACCCGCGTTACCGTCGTTTCCGTGAATATCTTCAGGTTCTTCCGATGTCGCACCGGATCAAGAAAGGCCGTTGCCGCGCTTTGTCGGCGGCCTTTGTAGATTGTTCTCGGTGCGTATCCTATGCCCTCGATGTCATCTGGTGCGTTGACGTCGCCTTTATTCGTCCAACCGAGGTTCTGGCCGGTCTGCACCATGAGATCGCTGAGCGGGTCGCGCACATCCGGCATGGTAATGCGGAGCGGACCGGCATCGCCGCGCGTGGAATCCTGCCCAAGTTCATGCGATTCCAGCTCCTTGTAGGCCCGACCGATATGTTCCCACGACCAGTCCTCGGTGCTCACTTCGGCAATGGCATCAAAATCTGCAGGCTGGCCGCGAACATACATCATCCCATTGACGGACGTAGAGCCGCCCAGAACGCGTCCTCGCACCCAAGACTCCGACACATTCGCGTTTCCCGCTTCCGGTTGACTCGGATAGACCCACAAGTAATTCGGGTCGGCCATGATCTTCGCCAGCCCCTTGGGCATGCGGATAAAAGGGTGATTGTCTGCCGGCCCGGCCTCGATAAGAGCGACCGAACAGGCCGGGTCTTCGGAAAGGCGGTTTGCAAGTACGCAACCCGCAGCACCCGAACCGACGATAATATAGTCGTATGCCTCCACGGATCGACACTCCCCTTCGCGCCATGTTCATTCTATCTATAATTCATAGGCCTTAAAATCTCAGCGACAACCCTCTAAATTCTCCTATATATTCAGCAAATTTTCTTGTTGACCCCCTACGACTGAACTAATATTCTATGATTATTAGATAATTGTTGAGGCCCGAACCGCGCGTCAGCTGAGAAGAGGGGAAGCCTTGATGGAGACCGTTCCGGCGCACATTCCGCCACACGTCGTGTTTGACTTCGACATCTACGGTGATCCTCGGTTCGATGAAGACCTGCACCTGTCTTTCGAGACCCTTCATCAAGAGGCCCCGGATGTTTTCTGGACACCGAGAAATGGCGGCCATTGGGTCTTCTCCCGATACGATGACATTGCCACTGTCTTGCGCGACCCGGATCATTTCTCGGTGCGGGAGCAGCAAATCCCGCGTGTGGCCAATCCTCCGCGCTTCATTCCGCTCAGTCTCGATCCTCCGGACAACATTCCATACCGCCAAGCCCTTATGCCATTCTTCGCGCCGAAAACCGTCCGCGCCATGGAGCCCGAGCTCCGGAAATTCGCTGCCGATTTCATCGAAGCCGTGAAGCATGACGGGAAGTGCGATTTCGTAAACGACGTCTCGTCGCGGTTTCCCGTGTCAGTGTTCATGGCGCTGATGGGGATGCCCCTGGAAAGGCTTCGGGAGTTTCGGGACACGGCCGACCTGTACCTGAAGGCGCAGTCGACCGGAAACCTGGAGATCCATGTCGCCGAAATCCTGCGGATCATGACCGAACTGGTTCAGCTCCGCCAGGCAGAACCGAAAGACGACCTGATCAGCAAGATGACCCGGTTTGAAATCCAGGGGCGGCCCATTTCCCTGGAGGAGGTGCAATCGATTTGCCTCATCCTGTTTCTTGGCGGAATGGACACCGTGACGAATGTCGCCTCCTTTCTGTTCCGCTACCTCGCGAGCGATCCGGAACTACAGGTGCGTCTTGTTGAGCAACCGGAGAAAATTCCGGATTTCATCGAAGAAGGGCTTCGCTGCTTTGGCGTGGTGAACACCCCCCGCATCGTCACCAGAGATCTGCAGCAATTTGGCGTCCCACTGCGCGAGGGCGACATGGTGCTTTGCCTGTTGCCTCTGGGTGGACGTGACGATCACAAGGTGAACGATCCCAACAGATTCGATATTGACCGCGCCAAGTTTGATCACGTGACGTTTGCGACAGGCCCCCATCTCTGTCTGGGACACAATCTCGCACGCTTCGAGATGCGGATTCTTGTCGAAGAATGGCTGAAAAGAATCCCGCGATTCCAGCTTAAACCAGGCACAAGGCTCAAGAACCGCCTTGGCCTTGTCATGGCCCTCGAAGGATTGCCGCTCGAGTGGGAGCGGTCCGCAGCCGGAACCGGCGAATCAAAAAAATGAGCACTCCCGTGAATGATGTTGCCACGCCGCGCACCGCAAACGCGGACCAGCCGTATCTGGACGCCCTGTCAGAGGGCAACCTGATCTTGCCGGTTTGCAGGCATTGCGGGTGTTGGCACTGGCCCGCCCCGTTTCGCTGCGCCAAATGCGGTTCGTGGGATATCGGCTGGGCCCCCGCGAGTCTGGAAGGATCAATTTTTAGCTGGACCCGGACTCACCATCCGTTCTCCGGATGTGAAGCATTTGATACGCCTTTTGTGTCAGTTGTCGTCAGTCTGGACCAGCCCCCGGGCATACGCCTACTCGGCACACTTTCCGGGCCTGAGGAAGAACTCGGTATCGGCAAAAAGGTGATGGGCTATCCGAGCCAGATAGAGGCTTTTGGAAAGACCGTGCCCTGCCTCAAATGGAGTCTCGCATGAAAAGGGGGGTATCGGGCGGTATCGCAGCTGTCGGCGTCGGACTTCGGCAGTATCCGAGAGGGGGCGCGCCAATCGCGGAACGCGGTGTGGTTATCGGCGCGATCCTTGACGCATGCCAGGATGCTGGTCTCGATCCTTCGGAGATCGACGGTTTTGCAAGCTATGCTGACGATGCCAACGAGCCGATTCGCATGATGCCGGATCTCGGCCTTAAGGAGCTGCGCTGGTCGTCGATGGTCTATGGCGGGGGCGGCGGCGGCATCGCCGGTGCGATCGGACAGGCTGCAGGCGCGATCCTGACAGATCAGGCGAGTGCCGTGATCGTCTATCGCGGCATGGTACAGGGTGACAGCGGCCGCATGTCTGCCTCCGTCATGGCCCACCACCTGAACGAACACCTGATCGGTGCCGGCCTCGTTTCGCCGGCCCAGGTGTGCGCGCTGCGTGCGAAAAGGCTGTTTGAGCACCATCGTGTTCCTCCTGAGACCGCCGAAGCCATCGTGAGGGCGGATTACTATCACGCAGCCCGGAACTCCGAAGCGGTCGCCCATGGATCGACTTTCAGCCACGATGCCTATGCAGCGTCCCGCATGATTGCGGAACCATTCCGCCTGCTTGATTGCTCCCGCGAGAATGACGGCGCAGGAGCGGTCCTGTTCGTGTCTGCGGAGCGCGCCCGGGATCTTCGGAAGCCCCCGGCTTATGTGCTGGGCGTCGCACAGGGTGCCGCACAGGGCTGGGGTGACCTGTTGGAGAATGACGATGAAGACCAGTATGCGACAGTCGGGTTCAAATCCGTCGCAAAACATCTCTGGACACAATCAGGTCTTACACCGAGCGATATCGACGTCGCGCAGATCTACGAGAACTTCAGCGCGCAGGCTGTCGCGTCCATCATCGATCACGGGTTCTGCACGGTGGAGGAAGCCGGCGATTTCATCAGCTTTGAAAACCTGATTGCGCCACATGGCAAGCTCCCCATCAACACGTCCGGCGGAAATATCGGACAGGGATTCATACATGGAATAGGGACCCTGATCGAAAGTGTCCGCGTTCTGCGAGCGGAATCGAGCAATCCCGTTCCCGGCGCGAAGACATGCCTACTGGCTGGCGGGCCAGGAGCCCCTCTCGTCAGCTCGGCCATATTGGGCACTGAAGTGCCGGACTGAGTCAACCTTTCGCCCATGGAGATTATCTGATGCACTTCGACAATGACTACAGGATGCTGATAAATGGCAAGCTGGTGGATGCTACAGAATCCCTGGATGTGATTAACCCAGCAACCGAACAGGTGTTCGCAACCTGCCCTCGCGCATCAAGGGATAATCTCGATAGCGCGGTAAACGCCGCGAAAGCTGCCTTCAAAGACTGGAAAAAGACGCCAATAGACGAACGTCGCGCCTTATTGCGAAAGGCAGGCGCCATGATTGCAGAGAACGCCGGTGAGCTGGCGCGTCTATTCACGCGCGAACAGGGCAGGCCTACGAATCTCGCTAAGGAGGAAATTCTGGGTGCGGCCTACTGGCTGACAAGCACTGCCGCACTCGACCTTCCAGTTGAAGTGACGGAAGATACCGAGACCCGTCGCATCGAAGTGCACCACGTCCCCCTCGGCGTTGTTTGCGGGATCGTCCCCTGGAACTTCCCCGTTCTTCTGGCGAGCTGGAAGATCGGCCCTCCTCTTCTCACAGGCAATACAGTAGTCCTCAAGCCGTCCCCCTTTACACCACTCTGTGCACTGAAGATTGGCGAAATACTGCGAGATGTATTTCCGGCGGGCGTGCTCAACGTCCTGAGCGGCGGAGATGAACTCGGCCCCTGGATGACTTCACATTCCGGCTTCGCGAAAATCTCCTTCACAGGCTCAACTGCAACGGGCAGACGGGTGATGGCATCTGCATCACACGACCTCAAGCGCCTCACGCTCGAACTCGGAGGCAATGATGCCGCGATCGTTCTTCCAGACGTGGATGTCGACAAGGTAGCCGAACAACTGTTTGCTGGCGCATTTGGCAACACAGCACAGATCTGCGTCGCGACGAAAAGACTCTATATCCACGAAGACATTTACGATGCCCTGCGCGACCGGCTACATGAAATCGCCAAGGCTTCTCGGGTCGGCGACGGCTCGAAACAGGGGATCAAGTATGGGCCGATTCAGAACAGGGCTCAGTACGAGCGCGTCCTCGATCTGATCGAAGGCGCCAAGGCGAGCGGGCTCTCCTTACTCTATGGTGCAGATGTTCCGCAGGAAGGCTATTTCATCCCGCTTACGCTCGTCGACAACCCGCCGGACGAGTCACGCGTTGTCAAGGAAGAAGCATTCGGACCAATTTTACCGCTCATGAAGTTCAAGGAACTTGACGACGTGATCAAGCGCGCCAATGATACTGAGTATGGGCTCGCGGGTGCCGTGTGGTCCGCTGACATCGAAAAGGCGCAGGAAATCGCCGCAGAACTCGAAACGGGCACGGTCTGGATCAACCAGAACCTCGAATCAACACCCCAGACTCCATTGGCCGGACACAAGCAATCCGGACTCGGCGCTGAGAATGGCGTGCACGGACTGATGGAGTACACTCAGCCAAAAGCGATTTACATTCCGAAGTCTGCAGATGCTGTCAGTTAGGTGTCATTTGAAAGGGCAGGCGCGGGGGTAGACTTTGCTATATTCAACCGCCGGGCCCGGCGCTTTTCTGCTTCTGTGAGTTGCTTTGTCGTCTTTGGAAGATGCTGGAAACCTCTCAGATAGGCGCGAATTGTCTCCTCGAACAACTCCTCGTCGTCGTAAGGATTCTTTTGTACGGCTGCAGCCAAATGAGGAAGCTGATCAAGATCGAAGTCCGACATCGGTTCAACACCCTGTGAACGTGCAGCCGCTTCGAACATAGCAGATCCATGCGTTAGCTTTTCGAGACCATCTATAAGAACCATATGCATTTCGGGCGGATAGGGACAGAAAGACAGCCAGAAATCGTAAGCCCCGAGCACAAGGCGGCGAGGGAAGAATTCCAGAATGAGCGGGGCCGCATTCGGATGGCGGAGCACACCTCTGCGCGCGGCCTTGCTCAACCGCACCATCGTTCGTTCCCAATCCAACTCGTCGATCTTGGGAGGATCGATGTCGCGGAGCAGTAACAACGCCACTTCCGAAAGCAGTTCGCTCTTGTCCTTGAAGTGATAATACAAGGACGGTGCTTTAACACCGAGGCGGCGAGCCACGAGTTCAAGGCTAAGCGAGTGCAGGCCCTTCGTATCGATCACACTCAGCGCAGCGCTGGCGGCACGCTCTCGAGAAATCAGGGATTTTGATGGACGCCCCATCTATCGCGCCTTCCAATCTGTTCTTGTCTAAGGCTAATCGGTTCTTGGCGAGGAAGAAAGCCGGAACTGCACGCCCCCACATCGCCTTATGTACATTCCAGTGCAATAACTCATTTAATTATTTTATCTAATATCAATAGATATTTATGAGTTGGAGGCTATGATTTGCTGTACGCTACGCCCCGGCGCGGAAACCTGTTCCCCCAAACACGGTGGGAAATAGTTGGAGAAGGAAAATTGCCGTCATGAAAACAGGTCGATGCCTTTGCGGAGCTGTATCATATGAACTGTCGGCACCCCCGATTGCCACAGCCGTCTGCCATTGCAAGAATTGCCAACGGCAGAGCGGCAGTGCTTTCTCGGTAGTTGTGCTGGCCCCATCCAGGGGGCTAAACGCAAAAGGCGCCATCAAGGCCTTTCACGATATCGGCGATAACGGCAATGAAGTCATCCGCCAGTTTTGTCCCGATTGTGGCTCTGCCTTATTCTCCGTTTTGCCTGCATCGCCTTCAACAATTGCCATCAAGGCTGGAACCCTCGACGACACATCCTGGTTGACCCCTGCGGCTCAGATATGGTGCGACAGCGCGCAACCCTGGCTTGATCTCAATATGAAGGTGAAGTTTCCACGGGACGCCCCACGCTAGAGCGGTCGCATGCCAGTCCACACGCATTCTTGCAATCCATTGATTTACTCCATCACGAGCACGACAGAGGTCACGCCGTATTGATGGAAGTTGCCGGTGATGCCTCGTGTAAAATCAGTGTAATTATTTCCATCGCGTAGCGGCGCTCACTCTCGCTAGAATTTCTATTCGTGGTTATTGAGCGTTGCTGAATTTTCAGAAACGACAATAAAAACAATACTCGTTTGCTTCGCTTTGATATGCTTTGTTGGGTCAAGTTGAAAAATTCACCAAGGTTGCCACGGACGCTCTTTTGGTTCGCTCACAGATTATAGTTTCTGAGTGGGGCAGGAGGTCATTTCACGTATCGTCCATGACTCGATCTTTTTAATTCATTCCCTCTACCATTTCGGTCAATTTCGCCGATCTGTTAAGTGATATTTCGATCGCCTCGCGCCACTTCGGTCCCGCCTCAAGGGCGCCCCTAAATGCCTCCTTGAGCTCTGTCGGCCGATCCTCCCTGAGGATATCAAACAGGATCTCTGCCTGAGCCAGGTCCTTTTTCGCCTTCAATGCAGAAGATGCGTGCCGGCGCGCAGCAACGATCAGCTTGTGGACGGCATAGCGCTCTGGTCTCGGTATCTGCACGAGTATACCTGAGCGATAGAGCGCAACGGCCGCAATCGGTTCGGCAATCAGGAAGTTCAGGAATGGCAGCGCCTGAGCGTAAACGCCTAGTGGCTCAAGTTTCAGGACTTCGCTCTCTTCGCGCATGCGTGGTACGAGAAATTCGACCTCGGCTCCCCCCTCCCCACCCATGATCCATTTCGTCGGCCGGTTCTTTCGGTCGATGCCAGCCGCGGGCTGAAGGTTCAGGTTCTTGAACGTTTCCGGCAAGGCAGGGTCGATCTCATCCTCAATGACAAGTTTCAGATTTTCGAAAGCGGCAATGTCGACGTCTGCCGTCACAGCCAGCGCATCCTCAAAGCGCACACCGAGCTCTGCGCTGTAGAGCCGAAAAGCGTGCGTGCCGACCAAGGTACCGCCCAGTCGGAAGACACCCGCTTTTGCCATGGCATTCACTACCTTGCCTGACTCTCTATCCAGGGTGGGTGCGCCTGCTGCACGCAGCTGGGCGACCAGATTTGCGCTACGACGTTCGAACGCCTGGCGTTCGTCGCCAAAGGCCTTTGCCTTGTCGATACGTTGGCGGACCTCTGGCGTGTCGGGGCCGATATATTTCTGCAGGGTCCTGTCGCCGATGCGTTGGCGCGCATACCAGTATTTGCCCTTTTCACCCATATCCCGCAAAAATGGTAGGCCCGGAATATCCGATACCGCCTGCACGAGATGCGCCTGCAGCAGGTCCTGATAGGTCGTATGAACTGAAAGAGGAAAGCTGCGAGCCATGCGTTACACCACAGGAATAATTTTCGTGGTGTAATAGCATCGGTACACTACGAAAACAACTACCGTAGTGTACCGATGGACCTAATAGCCGATACAGATGAGATCGTGAGTGCGCCCCCTAAAGATGCGAAATTTTCTCCTTAAGGTATAAATTGGCACGTCTCGTGCTTTGTCTTACCCACCAAGACGGGAGACAAGTGTGACCCAATCGATTTCTCCGCTGGACGATACGCTCATCCGTTTCGACGCGGCCTCCACGCTTCTGGCGAGCCGCGAGCCGAACGCGACACCGGATGCGATGCTGGAAATGCTCGTGCGGGCAGCGTGGCGCGGCGACTTCAACCCACCATGCCAGTATGAAGAGAATGACTACGATCACTCCCAACGCAACGATCCGGACAACTGGCTGCGTATCCCTATCGAAGCACCGCCCGCTTGGCTCACCGAAGGCCAACTTCGTCTAAGGCCCCGGCCTTTCGAGTATTTCGAAGGGGGCTGCGAAACTCTCCTGAGCGTCATGTACAGCATGAAACTCCTCCCGGGCGATACCTCCGCCTGGGACGAACTCCTCAAGCACGGCGATGGTAGAATGTATCTGCATGGCAAGCATGATGCCCTGACGGCACTGGTTCGCATGCCGCTCAACACATATTCCGAAGCCGGACGCGCCTATCTCGCCGGGCTCTTCATTCCGCGCCGGATGCTACAGACCTGGCTCGATCAGCGGTCATCCCGGTTCAACGACCTGTTCAACGTCACTCAGGCTGCAAATGATCATCCGCTATCCGAACCTGCCAATGACAGACAAGGACATGCGGCACAGACCAAACGTGGCCGTCCGGCACTGGGTGCATGGCCCGCGATCGCCTCCTGGGCATTGGAGCTAAACGAAAGCAACCCGGACATGCCGCGCAAGGAACTTGCGGGCAGGCTGTACCAACGCGCACTCAAGGAATTCGACATGGCCGACGTGCCAAACGAGACTACCATCCTCAGGCGCCTTGCCGGCATGCTCGACGATCGGGAACCGCCGATGCGGGGTGATGCCTGAATTTGTGCCAGTGATGAAAGATGTGCGCGTAATCGCTTTCCATTGCTGCAAACCCGGCCGCATCGATGCGCATGCACAAATGAGGATGGAATAAGACGAAATCATTCCTCTTTTTCGCCTGCGCGCCGCGTGCTGGATTTAAACTCACTCATCACGAGAGGAGTAGAGTGTCATGTCCAAACCCGATCACAACCTTCCAGAAATCGATGATATCCTCAAGGACAATCCCGGCTGGCTCGATGAAGCCATCGACACGCCGTCCGTTGCCAGATTGACGGGGGTTCCCGTCTGCACGCTGGCGACGTGGCGCTGCCGAGGCGGCGGACCGCCGTTCATGAAGCTAGGCGCGGCCGTACGTTACCGGCGTCGGACAGTTCTCAAATGGCTGGCGGAGTGCGAAAAGCCCCAGGGTGACGCGACGCATAAGCGCCATGTCTGAGCCGACGCGGCCATTGTCGATCCGCCTTGCCGAGTCCGACATCGATCAGTTGGCGGCGCGTGCGAGGCGCATCTCTGGCACGCCGACGGGCGTTGCGCGCGAACTGATCCGGTCCGGCCTGACCGACGGCGACCCGTTTACGCAGGCCGAGCGGCTCCTCAAGATCGAACGACACCTGGCGGTCCTGTCTCAGGATCTTCGAGGAGTGATGACCGCCGCCGATGGGCATTCCCATTCATTGGAGCATATCGAAGTCATGTTCGACGCGCTGCTCAAAGCGCTCGGCGGCGAGGTCGAACCTTTGGAGGCACGTCATGCTTAGTATCAGAAAGCTGCTTGCCGCCACTGGCTGCATTCTAGTCCTGGCGACACTGACGTTCTACCAATTCGCAATCGTGAGAGCGACGCCAACCTATTCGCTTCCATCCGGTGAAATCGTTGCGCTTCATCCCAGCTACATGACCGGTTGCGGGAAGGCCGAACTGTTTGCCCGCCTCGGTGTGGCTGAGGCGAAAAGCCGGCGGGCATATTGTGATGATGTCCTGGGCTCCACGGGCATTCGAGGCGCGGTCCATTTGCGATGGATGGTGTTTGCGGCTGGGGTCATTGCGACCGTACTGCTCGTTGCCTCCGCGCTGATCGCCCTTCGCTTCGAAAAGTCGGCACCCAAAGTCGTACGCGGTCCCGTGCGCCTGACCGGAAGAAAAGCATACGCCGCGATAAGAAAGATAAGCCGAAATGAGATCCGGCAGACAGGCGCGGGGATCGACTTTCCACCCGGCCTCCCGATGAGCCGGGACCGGGAATCGCGTCACTGCCTGATTTCCGGTTCTGTGGGATCCGGCAAGACCCAGACCATCCAGCACATGATCCT
>TARA_R110001606_G_scaffold119281_3_pt1 | contig 26725 bp, 21 predicted proteins | sample TARA_R110001606 | Tara Oceans TARA_R110001606 (sample SAMEA4398315) | marine metagenome | biome: Polar Biome; feature: [SRF] surface water layer (ENVO:00010504); material: water (ENVO:00002006), including particulate matter (ENVO:01000060) such as... | depth 5 m
GTTATCTTTCTGAGTGTAATAAAAAGATCCATCCTCTTTTACTACATGTTCTTTTGATATACAACAAGGTCTTATTCTACCATCAGGATCATTTGAAAACCCTACCCATGGTACTGTACACATAGTATTACTCATAATATCATATCCTTAAAATATTTATCCCATTCTTTTAACCAATCACCTATATACAACTTTCTCTGCTTATCTAACAATTTAACAAATCGATAAAATTGCTTTTCCTTTACTTCATCACGTGGTTTATCCAATTCCATTAGTAACCTATCCTTTTCATGTGGAGATAAATTACCAATATTATTTTTTATCTCATCCTTCATTTTATCAGGTATTAGTGAAACATGCATATGTTCCGGCCAATGTACATAATTATGTGCTATTACTAAATCATAACTATCTACCCATTTTTTAAATTCATTCATGTTGTAAACGTTAAGTGCACTTACTGTTTGACAAACTTCTAAATTAAATACATCTTTATATTTTATTATCTTTTGAAATGATTTGAATATAACATCCCAATCAGCTGGATATCTAACGTAATGATTTCTATCAGTTAAATCATCAATTGATAAATGAATTCTAACATTCTTGAAGGGTTTCCATAATTCAATAAAGTGATCGGGAAACTGAGTACAATTTAAACTATAATGTAAATCAATGTTTTTAGCCGTACCATCTTCTATAAATTTATTTAAGAAGTAACCATGTTCTTTTATTAAAGTTGGCTCTCCACCATTTATCCAAACTTCTTCAAGTTCAGTACACTTAGTGTATAATTCATCATAAAAATCATAATCCCTAAACCACTCAGTTTTTATTTCATTTTTGAAATAATCTTTTTCAAATTCAGTTCCTTTAAATATTTTTAAATCTTGATTCCATCGGTTGGATGAGAATGGATTACATGTTACACACTTTAAATTACAGACAGTACCTAAACGAAGTTCCACGTACTTGTAATCTACTTTCTTTAAAGAACCATCCTCATTTACATTTTTAAAACAATCATCTATTAGATGGGAGAATTTAAGATTAGATTCCATTCGTTTAGAATGAACTTTGTTATCATCATATTTGTAACACTTACTACAAATCGATGGAAACTCTCCGTTTACCATCTGCTTTCTAACTTCATTAAACTTATCAGAATTAGCTATTGAATCTAATGGGTCTTTGGATAAAAATAAATGATGTCCATTTTTATCTGCAGCAGTACTAACGCTATTAGTCATATCAGTAACACAACAAGGTGTAACTGTACCAATAGGGTGGGTTGCAAGATGTGTAAATGGTAATACACAAAATGATTTCTTTCTATATTCTTCTCCAGGAGCTTCCATTATAATAAGCTTGAATTTGGTAAAGTTTTAGCTTCTTCTAAATTAACAGAATTCCACCAATCTAATACTTTGGGGTTTGTTGAATATATCTCTTCTATGAGACCATCGTTCTTTCTCCAAGAATCCACTCGTTGTAATCTCTTTTTACCATTACGTAATCCTTCTTCCCAATCTGGATATTGTTCTGAAAATACTTGTCTAGCTTTTAAATCTACTAAACAATCTATCCAATATGAATATTTTGTATTTTGAACTTTTGGGGTTACGTATTCAATTAAATCATCAAGAACCTCATCGTATAATTCACGAGGTAAAACTTGAGGACACATCATTATTGTACTATCAAATGCAAATGTTGTTTTAATTAAAGTATGTACATCTAACTCTAACGCTAAATCTAATAATTCTTTTAAACAAAAAAGACCAGGTGTTGTAATTGTTAAATCAAATGCAATTCCATAATCACCATACTGTTTGTTTAAGAAAGTATAATCTTTAAAGTTTTGAATCCAACTATTCCAATTAATACCATGTCTAACGTATTCTACATTCTTACCAACACCATCAATTGAAGCACAAATTTGTACAGTCTTAAAGTGTGGTAACATTTCTTTTAAATCCCAATGTTTATAGGTTGTTCTACTGAAGTTAGTATTGTAACGTACCCATACATTTTTAGCTAAATCATGTTTAACTAAATATTCCATAACTTCCCAATGAATTTCCCACATAAGTGGTTCTCCACCTACCCAATAAATTTCTTCAATTGTTCCATTTTTTACAGCTTCCCACAATTCAGCTTCAGCTACATCTCGTTGAAAGTTTTCTATTGCAGGTTTGTTTTTCTTTTGAGCCCAAAAATCAGCATTACCTTCTGCATCATAATCACCCATCTGCCTTCTTTCAGATTCCCATGATGAAGATAACTGGTCTCCACACATTCTACATTTGAAATTACATAAATTTTTAATTCTATAATCAAATGATATCGGAGGCATTTCGGTACGTCCACTATCATCAGTTTTTTCAAATGCTTCATCTACCTTATGAGGAAATAAAGTTTTTGTAAAGTAATCTCTGTATATGGATATGTTTAGAAGTTTACCATTACATACTGCACATTGTGGTATTTCTTTACCAGCCATTAAATCTTTACGAATCCCATTCATGTAATCGGAATTCCAATGTTCTTTTAATGTACCAGGATTATAGACAGAATCATCATCTGCTGTTTCACCATCGATGTATTGAGTTGCCCAATTTGCCTTTTCTCGTGAAGCACAACATAACCTTCGTTCACTTTGGGGTGAAAGATATGTATGTGTCCATGGTGCAATACAAAAGGTTTTATTACCTTCTTCTGGTTTTATTTTCATGTTGTTATTGAATTATAAGTATCTGATATCAATTCATTTATCTTATCATTTTTAAATGTTAATATAGAATTTATGCGAGTACCATATCGTTTATCATTGTGCTTTAATTGACGTATCCATGAATCAAATTTATAAGTAGAGTTACTGTTTATTATTTTAGTTTCTATTAATTTCAATTGACTATATACTTCAGTTATATTAAATCGTTTACCAAATTTATCTCTCATGTAAGAAATACAATAATCTATTTTACTTAATAATTCATCTCGTGCGATATCAGGGGTTTCCTCAACGCGGCCGCCAAAGTTACCATATAACGGATTAAATCCGAATTTATTTGGGTCATCTAACAACTTGTTTTTTATAAGGAATATGAATAAATCTATAATACTGTTTAAATTTACCCAACCAACAGTTGCATTTATAGTTAAATATTGTTTATTTATTTTGTTTATACGTTTTATATTATTTAATGTAGTATCCCATTTTGCACCAGTTCTGAAATATTCGAACATACCATCCATTCCATCTATACTAGCCATTATATCACAGCTTTTAAACTTTGGCCAGTAGTTTTCTACTGAGTAATTTTTAAAATCAAGTGTACTTAAATTTGTACTATAAGATATTTTAATATTTTTGGAAATATTCTTATTTATTAAAGTATCTAATATATCCCAATGTTGTTGGCTAATTAAGGGTTCACCTCCCGCGAAATAGATTTTATTTAATTCTCTTAAATATGGTTCTAATTCTGATATTTTTATATTAGTCTTACTTAATCTACGTAATTTAGCTGCCGTTTGCTGATTTATCTCTCCTAACGATAGTTCAACATCTATTAATTTTGTACTATAATCAGATCCACATATCTTACATGCTAAATTACAAATATTATCTGCTCTATAATCTAAAAATGTAATAGGTTTCGCTGTTTCATCATAATAATCGTGAGTTGGTTCAGAGATACGATAACTCGTTTGATTGTTATCTTCATTATCCCAACATACGCTACACCTCTTTAATCGTTTACCATCTAATACATCTCTTCTAATTTGGCGTACTAGTTTGCTATTTCTAATTTCGTTCAGATTAGAACTTCTTAAATCTCCTATTGGCATGCCCTTATCTATACAGCATAATTTTACTTTATCATCCGTATGTTTATATAGATGTGTCCATATATGATTACAAAAAGTAGGAGATGGGGGTTTTTTATCCGATGTATCTATTCGTAATCCCGTTGGGTTTTTTACAATATAATCATTCCAATGCAATTCGTACATATCCTCACTATTCATTATATTATACTTCTCCCAATCCCACCAACGTGTTTGGTATCTGAATCTTTTTTTAATGTTTCAATTAAGTTAATCATATCATCTTGTTGTTGATTATCTGGTTCAATGTATTCTTGTGAACCTGGATTTGCCCATTGTGGATTTAAAATCCAACCTTCTTCTTTAGCTTGTTTAAGAACATCCTCAACATATTTGTTTGATTTTGCATCATCACCATCAATAACATCTGATAATTGTTTTATATTAGTTTCAGGAATAGTGTTCCACCATTCTTTCAACATTGGAAATGTTTTTAGAAAATCTTTCTTTCTTCTAATATCATACTGAACATAGAATGATTTAAAATCCCGTTCTCTACTTTCTTTAGAAGAAGTAAATGCATGTCCCGAATCAACTTGTCTTGTATATTCAATTAATCTAAGTAACCCATCACGTTCCATATCCATGAAACCATTAGAGCCACCATCCCAAGTTTTTTCCAACCAATCTTCCATATGTTGAGCACGTTCCATTCTAATTTCAGTCGGTAATGTTACGATTGATTGAAACGATGGAAATCTTAATATGTTAAATGACATTACAGCCGCGTGGGGTCCAAACTCTTTTTTAAGTTTAATCATTTCATCCATAAAGTCAGTAATAGAGAATAAACATAACGAATTTATTGTCATCATTACGTTTACAGAACGTATGTTTCCCTCAGAATTAACTCTACGCATGTTAGTCATCCAAACATCCCAATCAAGGCCATATCTGATATATTCTGATTGTAGTTCGGTAGCTTCGTTTGAAGTGTATATACTAAAATCTTTAAATGATTTTGATGATTCAATTAAAGCATCTAATAATTGTTTTTTCTGTCCTAAGTTTGAGTTAACTGCAAATGGTACTGTACAATCTGGATTTTCTTTCCACCAATCCATCAGTTTCCAAAAATCAGGTGACATGGATGGTTCTCCACCAGTCACTCTAAGTTCTCTTAAAGTAAATTGGAGTTCAGCTTCCCACCATTTCCAAAATGCTTCTACATATGGATTATCTTTATTTTTTCTACCATACGGCATTGCATGAGCACCATCGTGTTGAAATGCACCAGCTCCATCTGAAACCAAGTTTTGATAAGGTCCGAATTTCTTTATATCCTTTTGCCAAGTAGTTGAGAAAGATGCGTTACAATATGAACAAGCAAAGTTACAGTTTGCATCAAATGCAATCTCTAATGTTTTTAAATCAACATCAAGACCAGCACCAAATTTATCTTTAGCTTCTATAAGTTCTTCATCTGTATAGATTACTGATTTGTATACTCTATCAGAAACTTTATCATCTCCCAAATCTTCAATCTTCCAACAATACTCACATTCTTTGGGTCTTACCCCATCTAACATTTCTTTACGAACTGCCTTTTTGTAAGTTGTGTTGTGTAGTGCTTTATATGAATTAGCAACTTCATCCAATGGAATCTTATGAGCAGGTGGATGATGACAACTTGCCGTTGTTCCATTACCCAGCCATATAGTTGCATTGTACCATTTAGCACCGCAAAAAGATTTGGAGATTGAATTTATAGAACGTTCTCTATATTCTTGAAAAGTTTCATCACTCCGTTTACCAAATACACCCATAACTAAAGTTTATGTATAAAATTACATTTTTCTGTTCTATCGTATGATTTATCAAATATGAATTTTTCAAAATCGTGGTCTGATTGTAGTTTATCATCAACCCAAAATTTGAATTCATGTAAATTTATATCAGTATAGTTTAGATTAAATCCATTTTTAGGAAAGTTACCAGCCCCAAAAATAATATGAGGATTTTCATCAAAACCAAGTGGTTCATTGAGTGTAATTTCTTTTAAAATAACACCATCTACTACCAATGAAATCCTCTCACTATAAGTATAACTTAATATTATATTAGTTTTTTTATTGGGTACAATTACTGATGGTAAACTAAATATCTTAGTTCCAGATTCTGTTGTTAATAAGAATGTTAGACAACCATCATCAATATCCAATCCAGTGTATTTTGGAAGTATTGAAAATAATGTTCTTTTGGTGGGGAGATTATCTATTAAAGTTAATGTTATATCAATTACATAAGAATGTTTACCGTTTAGAAATTTATCAGCTGGAGTTTCCGGTAAACTATCACAAATACTACTTGGCCAAAAAATCCATGGATTACCCTTTTTTATTTCTAACATAATATTCTTTTAATTGTGGGAATGTTTCTACAAAATCAGTACCTCTACGTACATCCAACTCATCTACAAATTTAATAAAATCTTTTTTATTTTTATCAACATTGAATAGTGAATCACCAATTGCGTAATCATATATTCTTTTAATTTTTTGTATCTCTACATTAGAAAATCCGTAATTATCATGTGTAAATTCTTTAATACCATAATATAGTGCTTTCTTAGCAGATTCTAAAATAAGTTCTTTATGCTCATCATCTAAAATCTTTACAGATAAGTGAGATGGCCATCTTAGATATGAAGTATCCAATTGAATAGCAGAAACCCAGTATCTTTCGTTGTTCTGATGAATTCTCTTCATCTCAAATACTCTATCTATTAAATCACTATAAGTGAACACGGATAGTGCATTAAACGTTGCCATAATATTTACAGTTATCTTTGGAAGTGTTGTAAGAAAAGTATCAACATTAGTCCAGAACTTTTCATAGTTCAACCCATGTCGAGTATATTCTGCTTGTTTATCTGTTCCTTCTACTGAAGTAAATATTATTAATTCTCTTACCTTATTGTTATCAGATAAATCTTTACATAAATCAAGAAAACGATTCATTAGCTTTTCAGGAACATTCATATTAGTGTTTATAGCCAAAGATAAGTTTGGGTTTTGTTCCCAATTTTCTTGAATATATTCTAACACTTTGAATGTATCTTTAGAAAGTAATGGTTCTCCTCCGGTAATTCTAAATGTATGTAAATCTTTATATAAATCTGGCCACCATTCCCAAAAAGCTTCTACGTATGGATTTTCTTCAGATTGTTTATAGGGCATTTCTCCCTTTTCTCTAAGAGAATCTATTTGATTAAACTTAGTAGATGTTGGATATGGCCCATGTTGTTCTATTTCCTCCACCCACTTAGATGAGTATTGGGGTCCACAATATGCGCATTTAAAATTACATGTATTAGAAAATGAAACTTCTACATACTTTGGATTAAAATCTTCTCTCCAATCAGAATTTTTTATTTTATCGAATTCAGAAAGAGACCATGGTTCTGATGATTTGAATGTTCTATCTGAAAATGATTTTGAGTTATCCTCAACATTCCAACAATAATTACATTCATCAGGTCGTTTACCATCTAACATCTCCTTTCGTTTTTGTTTTTTAAAACGAGTGTTGTGTAGTGCAGATGGATTTCGTTTTATTTCTCTTAATGGTATTTTATGTGGTGCGGGATGATGACATGAGTGAGTCATACCCAATCCAAGGTGCATAGTAACTTGTGTCCATTTTGCTAAACAGAACCCACAACCTACCTTATTAAGTTTAGTGTTTACCTCTTGGAGTTTACTCATAAAGTTATGTTTAACATAGTAGCTTTTGGCGATATTTCATCTTTACCAACTAATGTATATTTCAATTGAGCTATACCATCTGATTTATAATCCCAAGTTCCTTTTTGCATTTGATGTACATACCGTTTTTCATTTCTAGCGGTTGTTTCACCTTTAGCCCATTTCATAACTCCACCATCACCTTCAATAAGTCCTTCATCTTCGTGTGGTAAGCAAAACATCTTTCCAGCAACTCTATGTGGTATTATTGAGTTAGGTATAATTACATCTTCTGTTAAGTGTTCACACTCATTAACAATACCATTACTTGTATTATTCGATATATCTGTAACCAACCCATCTTTAAAGTCATAATGTAATGTTAATCCTTCTGTAATAATATTATCAAAACTTTGATTAATTTCATCTAACGATAATGCTCTATTCCACATCTTAACATCAGCTATATCACCCTTGAACCATTTAGAAATATCAGTAGAATTAACTGATGATGTTGTTCCTAAATAGTAAGGTAAATTACCATATCTCTTTAAACTACCATTAAATTTTAAAGGTGATGGTGTACCGGTTCCCCATCTTGCATCAGATTCTTTTCCATTCATATAGAAGTGGATATTATTACCATCAACTGTAAGAGTTATCCAACTCCACTTATTCTCATAACGTTTCATCCATTGATATAGATGTTGCTTTTCGTTATTCCAAAGTTGTAATGTATATGCTCGTGAGTTATTATAACTTAATCCATAATCATATCCTGGTCTACGTAATATTGGATATTCAATAAACTGTCTTTCTGTATCACCAACCAACCAAATAGGAACTTTATCTTCCTGTTGTTGTGCTCTAACCAAAACTGATATTGTGTGTGAACGAGAAGTAAGATTTCGTAAATTAGGAGTTGTTGGAATTTCTACAAATGATTTAGAGCCATCAAATCTTAAAAAATCACGTGTTGGGTTTTTTAAGTTTAAATTAGTACTATCAGCATATCCTTCTAAATTACATCTCCAAAATAAATCATCATCTTCCATACCCCAATCCCAATAATCATTTGAATAGCCATTAGTTCGTTCAACTTGTTCTTTTGAAAATAAGACTGCGCCACCAAAGTACTCTTCGTACTTTAGTTCATAATTCATTTGAGATATTTGAGTTGCTATGTGTCTTGGATTATCTGCTGGAAAAGTGTAATCAGCTCCACCGTTTTCTTCGGGTATCATATCGATATCATGAAATACAACATAATCACACCCATCTTCAAATGCATGTTTTGCTGCAATATTCTTAGTAGCACCTCTATTAAACAATTTATCATCAACTTGATGACCAAAGTAAATATGATAATCTATTTCTTGAGAATCTAAATATTTACCAATTTTTGGTACAAACTCGTTTAAGTGAGCTTCTCGGTTTCTATATGGTACACAAACTCCTAATTTCATATTGAATTAGCTATTTCGGTTTTAAATTTAGTCGTACTCCAACCATGAGAACGATTTATCCAGTGAATTTTGATTCCTAAATCATCACCTGTATATGAGTTAAGCATATAATCATCCCCTAAAAATCTAACATCAGGATTTATTGATTTTAATAAGAATTTTAATTCTTCTTCTGTATTATATGTTAGAAAGGTGGGATTGGTAAAAAAATAAGTTAACATCTCTTTACGTTCCTCTGTATTTAAAATAGGTTTTAACTTTGTAGGTCTTTCTATTGTAGGATCATCATGTAATAAAATATATTGTTTATTACAGTTATCATTTATTTCTTTAAAAAGTTTAATATAACCAGGATGTATAACATCAAAGTTTCCTGCAATTACGCCAATCTCATCTAATTTATTTTTCATAGTTTAACTTCTAAATGGTGAAAATTTTTACTTGTAAACTCATCTCTTATTACATAATTATTAGGTAATGTGGAAATACCATCTTTTGAATATAATGTTCTATCTTTGTAAAATTTAGAGTAGTAATTTACTTGATTTTTTCTGCTGTTCCAACTTACCCAATAACCATCCTTATATCCATTTTCATTGTGAGGTAGAACTTTAAACTTACCCTCAGATCTATATGGTATTGGAATAGTTGTTTCAGTAGTATGTTGTGTATTTATTTGCTTTCCGTTATATATGTAACCCTCATTTCCATTTTGAGATAAATCTATAACTTTAGATATATCAGCTGATATTTTCTGTATAAATTTAAAATCATAATACATTCTTAAATTTTCTGAGTTATCAAAGGTAAATAAACTATTATCAGTATTTAATGTAAGTTGTTTACAAAATTCATCATCAATTACACCCTCATAGATTGCAAACACATCTATAATTCCATTGAACCAATTTGCCTTCTCTTCTCTATCAGGATTACCAACACCTAAATATAATTGTAGTTGTTGTTGTATAGGTAACATTTTATCAAACGTGTTTTCGTTGATATATTCTCCGTTTGCATATATCCGTATTACCGGTGGTATATAATCTTTAGAGTTATGATTAGCACCTTTGTTATCCATAGAGATAGCAAAGTTATAAGTTCCTTCTGGAAGTTTTTCACTTGGAATAGAAATTGAATCTAAATTCTTTTTCCAAAACTGAAAGTTCATATCTCGGAATGAGTTATAATTTAATGCGGTATCAAATCCAGGTATTGAAAATATTGACATTTCATCTGTAATCTGTATTTCATCAGTTGTAAGTTCGGTTACTTCAAAAGAACAAAAGATAGTAAAGTTTTTATATGAATTTACTACATTAGGACATTTTACAAATGTACTACTTCCATCAAACTTCAAACCAATTCCTTCTCTACCCTTCTGTATAACTTTTTTATTATCTAACTCTACGTGATTTTCTTGGCATCTAAGTAGTAAATCATCATCTTCAAAACCCCATCCCCAATATTCATTCGAGTATCCATTTATTTGCTTAAATATATTAGATGGAAATAGAGTAACTCCACCAAAGTATTCATCAAATAAAGTACGAGATACACCTTCGGGTAAATCTAACTCTGAAATTAGATGTGTGGGTTTGGCACGATATGAATAATCAACATCAACGGGTATCATATCAACATCATGAAAAACTACATAATCACATCCCAATTCCTCAGCTTTAAGAAATCCTATATTAAGTAATTTACCTCTATTAAAATCTTGGTCTCCTAGTTGTTCTACTACGATTACCTCAAAATCAAAATCAATATGTTTACCAATTTCTTTCTTAAATTCAAATAATTGATTAGCACGGTCTCTATATGGAATTATTATTCCTAATTTATGACTCGAGTTCTTCATCTTTTGTAGGTTTATCGGATGGTACTAATTTTTGAAACTCAGATAGGTAGAACTGTGTACGTTCATCCCATCCATCCTTATCAATCTCTTCAAACCAAAGAGTTAGAGAATCTAAACAACGTGCTATTTTTTCCAATGCTTTTGTTTTTCTCTCTTCTAAAATAATAACTTCTGGATCTATTTTGCTCATAACTGTACTATTTATTTTAATTTAGTTTTATATATCAATTATAACTTCACTAAGCTTCTTCCACTCATCGTATTCATTATAATTGTTTTTAATCATTTTTTGTAACATAAACGTTGGATTACTAATATCAATTTTCCAATCATTAAGTTGAATACCTCTATACATCGTACGATATTCTTTCCAATATGTATATTGTTCTTTAGTTTGAGAAACTTCCTTAAGTCTCTCTAAAACAGTAGAATCCCACTTAAAATGATGTACTTGTACCAATCCTTTATTGATTGGATAACGATTTGGGTGTTTCCATCCTCGCTCTCGCCAAGTATCAGTATTTCCAACTTTTGCGAAATGTTGTCCAGATGTTACATCAACCGAACCTTTCATTACACATACTTTGTTTGGCATTGCCCCACTCATTGGATATCTAAAAAATCCTGCAAGTGGGAATGTTTCCCAAATGTTAGTATCTTGTTCCACTAAAGGAAACTCGCCTCTCTCTCCTATCCTATCAAGAAAACCTCCTGTAATAAATTCCCATCCATTCTCCTCACAATCAGAAATCATTTCTCTAATTGGTTTGGGGTATATGTGAAATTCATCATCATCCGATACCACCCACCATTCATTTGGCTTGTGTTGTTTTACTTCGTTGTAAAGTTCTGTTACTCTTTCCCAATTAAATTTTGGTTCAGTAACTATCTTGTGGGGTTTGATTCCAAGATTTAAAACCTCATCTAAAATACCATCATCCTCATGTTGTCTATAAACTACTACATAGATTTCATCTACAATGTTTTTGTAGTAATTTAACATGTGTGGAAGTAGTGTAGTGTTGTGACCAACAACCGTAACTAAATTTAGTTTTTGCATCTTTGAATAAATGTTAATCCAGTTGATGCGGGTCTACTTCTAAATATACCATTATTAAAAAAGTTGAAAATTTCCCACTCTTTATTATCTTTTAATTCTCTTATTAATTGAGCTGGTCCATTAGCAAATTCATCATGATGGTTTTGATCTGATATATCTTTAGTTATTATTAAATCTTTTTCAAATGATTCATCAGTATCATGTATTGATATAATTCCACTTGGAGATAGTAATTTAGAATACAATTCAAAATCTTGCTTAACATCCTCATATGAATGTCCAGCATCTATATGTAAGTAATCAATTTTTATATCCTCTTTTACAAAAAAGTTATAATAAGCGTTTTCGGTAGTATCATTTATAATTCTTGGATAGAAAGTTTTTCTTAAAAAAGAATCAACCTCCAACCAATCAGTAAATCCACCTACACCGTTTGATGCATCTACCAAAAAAGTAGTTCCTATATCTCCCCAATTATAATCACGATTTCCTTCAAAGATTTCAGCATCGTATAAATCTATTCTTGCTTGTGTCATTATTCTTGGAATAAATCCACCTCCACTACCAAGACATACGCAAACTTTAGAACGAAGATAATGTATAGCAGAGTAAACTAACATACCATCACCCATAGAGAAATCAGTAGCACCATGTGTCCATCTATACTTTATAGGTGAATGTTCTACATAGTGCTTACCCTTATCATCTACCTTAGTGTCTAAGTTATGGGTGATAAATTCTTTTATGTATTTTGTATTTAATATACTCATGTTTTGTACTTAGTTGTCACTGCTTTAGTGCTGTCCCCCAGCCCCCTACGAGTATAAGTATAGAAGATTTAGTGAAACGTATATATTTATATAAAAATATATGAAAATAATTTACCAAAAAGATAATATTTGAGTTGTAACAGCATCTACCCATTGTTCTTTATTATCGAACCTTTTCATATAATCAATGAGTTTATTCCGTTCTATTACTCTCGTTTCGTGAGAATCCCTAACCATTTGCTTAATACAGGCATCAAATTCATTTTTTGTGTTAACTCTATATTTGTAATCAACCGATGGGGCCCAATCTTTATTAATTATAGGTAATTTACCATAATCTACAGACTGAAATATGTTGTATCCAAATGGTTCTTTAAAAGATGCTCCGTGGAATATACCCCAATCTTTACCCATAAAAGCTTTATATATTCCAGGATCCCATTGAAATAAATCAACATTTGGCAATGTAAATGTGGTGGTATCTTTTAAATTTTTTACATCATGTTGACCTGTTAAAGCATATCCTTTTTTAATACCATTCATCCAATGTAAACACTTTCGTGTTTCTGCTCTTGCTGCAAAACCAACTTCACCATTATCTACACGAGTAGTTAATTGAGCGGGTCCACTAAATTCATAATAATTTGCGATAACATCTGTATAGTTGGGGAAATCATCTAATAGTTGTGATTTATTTAATCCTATCCAAATTCTTTTCTTGCAAGTTAATAAAAATTCTCCATAAAATTTTTCATCTACTTTAGTTTGAAACTGTAACCTAGTCAGTTCAGGTAATTGTTTTTCAACAGCCCTCATATCTTTGGGATACGCATGGACAAAACAAATACCAAAGTTTTCTTCAAACTCCCAAAGGTGTTCTCTATAATGATAATGTGGATGTAAAAAATGAACCCACTTAGATTCTGCACCCCATTTTTGTGTTATAGATGGGTCATCATGGTGGAAATGGTATTTTAAGTTAGGTGGTAATGATGTAGGTTTAAAGTTATTTGGTCGTTTAGAATCTATGAGTAATCTATACCGAGATTTATTTGGTAACTTAGACCAAACCTCTTTTATAAAATTATTTACCCATATATCAGCACCACCTTGAACGGTGTTTCCTGCACCCGTACACACTAATAATATCCAAGGATGTATTTTTTTAGCCATGAGTTGTAACGTTTTATATAAATATATATATTATATTATTTTAATTTGTTTTGACATAATTAATAATTAATTTGTACGTTTGTTAACTTTATGTACACATTTATGTACATTATATGAATTTATTTTACTTTTTTTGAAGATTAAAATGAGCCAGTAGCCATAGGCATCCATTCAATTCCGTTATAGAATGCAAGTGTACTTACAGTTACTGCCATCGAACCAACCACTACACCTGCACCAGATGGTAATGGATCACTTGGTTGTAGTGTAAGTGCATTTGATGATAATATAGTTTGATTACCTGCAAACGTATTTGAACCAGTAGTTGAAAACGATGCAGTAACTGCAGTTAGCCCATCAACTGTTGTTGATATATTAGCCGAATTTACATTTACTGTATTTCCTCCACTAAATTTTTTAGTTGTACCTAAATCAACTGGAATATAATTACCATCAATCATATACATTTCGAATATATAATCAAAGGTTTCTGAAGCTAGATTTCTATTTTCTTCTTGTACTGTTTTAAACACTTTAGGAGAAAATCCTATAGCTTTTGCCGGTTTAATATCTAATTTTGAAATTTGCCATCCATCACCTCTAGCCTCAATACCAAGTTTAGCGGCTGTTCCATCATTTTCAGATGTTATAAGCCCTTCTATTGATTTACGAGTTGTATAAGTTGAATCAGCAGTAATTTCCGAAAGGTATTGTTTAAAATCACCATCAGTATTGGAGCCAGTTAAATAAATTTTAAGAGTTTTATCTATAAACGTATCTGGTTCTTTTAAACTTTGAGATACAAATACAGGTGCCGTTTCAAATGAGGTGCCGGTAGTATTGTAAATAGATGATGCAGTAATTATTGAATCAATTCTTTGTACGATTACTTCATTAACCAACCCATCAGTTACATTAAACACATACGGTATGTTTAATGGTGAGTTGAGAATTGTTTCAGTTTGACCTAATGTGGTTTTATCTCCTATAAAGTTACCATCACTCAATGTTGTTGATGGGTAAAACGGATAATCACTTGGTGTATTATAAATAGCATTACTTGATGATATCGGTACTTGTGGTACATAATATGATGCTGATGTTATTGCGGTTACATTGGAACCAGATAATTCAAATGTATCAATAGCATTTGTTACAGAAGAACCATCTATTTCATGTACCAATCCGATTTCCTCTAAATTTGCATTCAATACATGAGTATCTCGTGTTGTTCTATAATCTAAATAAATAAAGTTATACCCACTTCCACTAGCTTCAAAATCAAATATAGCTTGTGAACCACTCTCTAACATACGTAATGGTAATGTTCTAAAATCATTAGTATCGGTAGATGATAATGTATAATTGATAGAACCTGATGTAGATTCTACTGCTGATTGAGATACTGATGAGTGATTGTAAAATAATTTACCCTCTGTATTAAAGTTTCTAAATGCAAATGAATTTCTCCAAATAGTATTACCTGATTGATAAAGTGATTCGGATACAAATGGTTCAATATAATATTCCACCGAGCCAGTTCCAGTTGGTAATTCAGTTGAACCACTATCAGTTAATAATGTTATAATAACAGAACCACTTAATAAATCGTGTTGTTTAAACGTAAGGTTTACATTATCATTAAGTAATCCAACCGTTGAATCAATTGAAATAAAATCATTTAAATAAGATCCACTTCGTACAAATCCACTTTGTATGGCTAAGCTATCATATACAAATGAATCTGAATTAATATCAGATGAGGATGATACTGATGATACGTTGTAAACTTGCCCACTTGAACTATCAAATGTATAAACATCAGTTACCCTTCCTCCATCATTTCTAAAAATATACGGAATTTCTAAAGGAGTTTGATAATCTAAAGATGATGATGGTGAATCAAACACAGTAGTTAAGAAATCTCTACTATCTAAACTAGCTTCATTTAATGGATATCCATTTTCGGTATAAACATAATCACCTCCTTGAGATGGTACACGTGGAACTACGTAACTTGAAGTAGTTGAGTTTGATATGGAACTTCCTGATAATTGGAATAAGCTAAATAAACTATATCGAGTAGATAGTGGTTCTAATTCACCAATTGTAATTGTAGCCGTGAATACTAATATTGAATTTTCAAAGTCAATCTCGACTAAATACGAGGTTTGAGTTGAATCATCTATGGTTAATACTATTTGGCCATTAGCAACATTAAGTGTACCTACAAATGTTGCATCCGAATAATCACTAAATTGAATAGCTCCAGTTTCAAAGTTCATGGTATCTATGTTATATGATTCTCCATATAAAATATCACCATTCAAACGGTCTAATCGTTTTACAGTTACCAACTCCGCATTAAGCGGTTCAATTTCTCTGCTCGTTCTATAATCAATATGAACATAATTGTATCCACTTTTCTCATAAGGTATTATAACTTGAGAACCAGTTCCACTTGAGTGCCAAGATTGTGGTGTTTGATAATCGCCAGTATCTATTGTTTCTAATTCATATTCAGTTGAACTTCTAAACGATGATAACTCATCTAAGTAAGTTGAACTATTATTATAATAAAATTTAGCGTTACCACCAATATTCTCAAATGATAATATAGATAGTTCATCTGAACCGTTTACGTATACTTCTGAATATATTGATACATCAGTTGGATTACCATCCATTGGTATGTTATACGAACCACTATCCAACCAAACGTTTACTATCAGAGGAACTCCTCCAACAGAACCACTAACCGATACTACATTTGCATTATTATTAGCATCTGTCTGAACTCGTGAACTTGTTCCCCAATCACCACTTGATGTATCAAACGTTAAAGTTGATGTAAGTGAACTATCATATGTATAACCTACGGGTTTTTCTGTAAATACTGATCCCGTTGGGTTTTGTGGGGTATCATAAAAATCTAAACGAGTATCATCATAAATATAATTACGTCTAAAATCTTCTATAGATAATTCAAGTAATATAGAATCATATCCACTTGCTGATATAAATGATAATGGTGAATATGTAAATTGATTTGAATCATATGGAAAATAGGTTGTAGTTGTAACGGATTGTGAAACAATTGTTGTTTCTCCTATGATTACATCATTTGTAGATCCACTTACTAATGTATTGAACCTCAATTCATAATCAACACCCTCAAATACACCAAAGGTAGAATCAGTAACTATATCTATTGATTCTGTAATTAGATTGCTATCACTAATATTTATTTTTATTGATTCAAATAATAAATCATTATCAAATGTTATACTACTACTTGGTGAACCACCAATATCAATAGAGGAAGTCGCCCATGAATTTGTAAAATTATTTTCGGTTAATCTACCAATTCCACCAGCTACATCACCACCAGCTACATTACCATCAACTAACAAATCAGAAGTTGTTGCTTTTATTTTAACTTCTTCTAAAAATTTATAATCACCAATATCAGAACGTGATTTCCTATATATTTTTACTTTATCAACATTACCAGTAAACGTATCTAAATTCTTAAAAACAATTTCTTGATATGATGCTGTTATTGAAGAAGCTTCAGATGTTCTACCATCGAAAAATTCAAATGTAGTTGTATATGGAGCAGATTCAAAATTTGCTACAATATTTTCATCAGTTTTAAATGGAGTATCCACTAAAACTGTATTTTTATTTATCACTTCAGTTACCGTTGCTGAATAACCGATAGATGGGATTGTAATTATATTATCATCGATGGAACCTGTAAATCCAGGACCTTCTGTAATTTCTAATCTATATGATTGTGCACCAATCCATGATTGTAAATCAAACCCAACTTCAGGAATTTCTGCTCTACCTCGAACCGACCCACTTTGTGTTACATCTGGTATATCTTGAGTAACTACATTACCTGATCGTTCTTCAATAGTAATAGATGGTCTTTTGTAAAATATAACAGGAGAGATATTAGGTAGATTTTTATTAATATAAAATTCCTTTTCCCATTTCACGTTATATGCATTATCCCATTCTTCTGGAGTTGGTTGTTTTATTCCATCTTCATCGAAATAATCTTTTAGTTCACCAAGAATAGTAATCTTAGCAGGTCCAATTGGAATAGTATCATACACATGTACGGATAGTACTATCGAATTCCCCTCATAGTAATCAGGAATTCCGCGGCCGGGTTCCACATATAGTGTATTTCCCTCTACATCAATAATTTCTATTTTAATGGCAGTTGATTCCTTTAAACACTCAGTACCTTCCATTAAAAATAAATTCTTTCCAGAAGTCATTGTTTCTGGAAATCTGTTTACTTTAAAATATTTTGATTGAGGGTCTGTATCTTCAATGAATGTATTATATCCACTAAGATTTTCAAATTCATTACCAACTTTTACTATACATGCCATATGGATTTCCTACGATTACCCATATAAATATACCTTAAAAATATAATATAAATATTTATACATAGAAACCTATAGAAAATTACAGAATGAGAAAATACACTACAGTTCAAATCAAAAAAGAAACCCATGAACTCTTACAGGGATACTGCAAGGAACATGGGTATAAATTAAGCGGTTTGGTTGAATCTTTAATTAAACAAAAGATTGGTACACCTAAGCCTGAAAATATTTTAAGAGTTAATACTTAACGTTAGAAAATCCATCTACTTTTTTAATTTCAATCAAATCATCTACTACATCTCTCATTGAATCAATGTGTGATATAATCATAACAAAATCAAATTGAGTTTTAAGGTACGTGAACAACATAAAGAGGGATTGGAGGTTCTCACTATCTAAAGTTCCGAAACCTTCATCTATCACAAGGAAATTGGGACGTGGTAGATTACATACATTGATAAGAGCGACTCTAATCGCTAAACCACTAATAAACCTCTCCATACCACTACACATCTCTAAACTCCATCTCTGGTCTCCATACACAAGGTAAGCGTTAATGTTCCTACCATCAATCTCTAACTGCATTCCGAAATCAACTATTTGACCCAATATGTTATTTACTTCACCTTCAATCATTGGAAGTGATTTCTCAATTAACTCATACGATACACCATCTTTACCAAGTGCATTCAAATAATAATCAAATAATTTAGATTGAGATTCTAAATCTTTAACTTCACTAATCCTACCTTCGATAGTTTCTTTTTGATTTTGTAAAGCTGATACCTTACCATTTAAAGAAAGTATATCTGCATTGGAGTTTTTAACAATTTGTTTAATCTTATCCAAGTCTGAACGAACATCTACAATTTCATCTCTAACCTCTTTGTTAAGTTTGATTTGCTTTTCATTCTTATAATACTCATCAATTAAGTACTTTTGTTGCGTAACTTGTGTTTCTAATCGAATTTCTTCGGTTTCGGATGTTGATAACGTGTTGATAAGTTGTGATATTTCTCTATCTAATTTATCTTCTTTATCCTTTGCATCGGTATACTTATCCCACTCAACCTCATATCCTTTAAGTGAATCAATAGTTAACATTAAAGTAGATAACGTTTCATCAAATTCATTCAAATAAGATTCACCATCTCCTATATCCGAATCAACTTTGGCTTTTTGCTCTCGAATGGTTTGTGAGTTCTCCATACAAACATCACATTGCTCATCATACTTATGAGAATCTAAATGTTCTTTTCTTTCATATAAAGAATCTAATTTAATCTTAATCTTATCGATATCTGATTCTAACTTTGATTGCTTTATCTTATTTTCTTTTAATTTAGAAATTCCTTCTTCTAAATCTTCCTCATTATATTCATCTAATATTTCTTCAAGAGTAATTTGTAATTCCTCTCGTTGAGTTATTCGCTCTTGGGTTTTATGTTTATTTTCAACTAATTTAGTTAATTTACTCTCTAAAATAGTTAATCTACTTTCCAATTCATCTATCGTAACTCCACTATCTGCATTTAATTTTACAATTTTAGAATTTAACTTGAGTATTTCTTTATTAAGGCCATCTTCTTTTAATTTAGAGGATTCTAATTGAATCTCTGCTAATTTATATTCAGAACCATTACTTTTTAAATCATCAGTTATATCAGCTAATTTTTGAGTAAAGTCATCTCGTTTAAATTTTCTAATTAAGGTAGCATTATCACGATTCTCATCACCAGCTTTCTGATATAGTTTATCGAATATATCTACACCAATAAATTGAGAAAGAATTTCTTTACGCTCACTTTGTGATTTGTCAATGAATAACGCATTGTTACCTTGTAATGAAAGTGTAGTTAATACAAAATCTTCAAAAGTACCTAAATACTTTTCAATGTTTGAATTAGTATCTCTTCTCTGCTCACCATTCAAAGATGTTGGTATCCCACCATCTTCTTTCCAAAAGTTTACATCAACCTTTACGGCAGTTCCTTTACGAACGTATTTTGCGGTTCGTTCAATAAAATAAGATACACCATCAATCTCAAAGTGAAACTTACAATAAAACTTATCCTTACGGTTGTTTAAGATGTTCTTAGAGGAGTTTGTTCGTGATGTCTTATCATATATACAAAAAGAAAGTGCATCCCATAGAGAGGACTTACCACTTGCATTGGGGGCAAAGATACCAATAATACCATTTGCTTTATCAAATCTAACTTTATTATCTTCACCATATGAAAACATATTAGAGAAGTTAAATTCTTTAGGTGTCCAAAGAATATTACCCATAGAATCAGAATCATCAATTTGCGTATTGAGTTCTTTATTCATATCCGTAATCTTATCTAATTCAGATTCTTCTAAAAGATATTGACGTTTTAAATAATCCCTAATTAATTGATTTTGAAAAGTTTCATCTTTTACATTACCAACAATGTTTTTATTTAATTTACTATTAGTCTTTAACTGACCCATCGTATCAGTACGAGTTACTGTAATTTCAGCAACTTTAAATAATTGTTTAAGTTCAGCAATGATAAGTTTCATATCACTACCTTCTGTATTTGTAAATCTTAATCGTAATCGTGGATACTTTGGAAGCTTGGTATCTATTTCATTAAAAACCCATGATGGAATTATACCATTAACAACATCAACTGTTACAAACCCATAATCATTATGAATATGATGTTCTGTAAATGTACGTGTTGGTATATCCCATAATAGATATCCATGTTTTTCTAATACCTCACCGTGGTTTTGTTGAACCATAGAACCTGCATACGCGACGTGTTCATATCCCGTACCAAAAGTTTGTCTTTTGTGAATATCACCCAACATAGCCATATCGAATCCATCAAACATATCTACTTGAAATGAGTTGGAAGAAACAGTATAACCAATATCAGTTTCTGCTTTGTTTACCGGTCCATGGAAAAGACATATTGTATTTTCTCCTTTAACAGTACTACCATGAGGCCAGTTTTCTTTATTATCTAAGATAGAATAAACACAAAATGTAAGATTATGGATATTATAAACACCAGTATCTCGTAAATAATGAATACGTGGGTTGTTTAGATTATCTACAATTGGAGTAAGTACATCTAATCTGTGATTGTTATTTAAGTTACAATCATGATTACCTGTAATCAATACAGTTTCTCGTAATTTAGCACACTCGGTTAAGAACCATGAGATTTCTTGAATCAACTCTGGACTCATTTCGGTTTTTGCGTGAGCAATATCACCAGCAAGATAAATGACTGAATCTTCAATCTTATCCTTCTTTACTTGTTTTAAAAACTTTTGAAATATTAATCTATACTCTTTGTGCCTTTGGAGATTTCTAATATGTAAATCTGCCAAATGATAAACTTTGTTTATAATCATAAATTGTTTAATTTCTGTGATATTATATCACTAAATTCGGTACGTTTGGATTCTTTAAGAATTGTATTTATTTGGGAGAATCCCATTTCACCAGCATCTTTTTCAGATGGAATAATATTTCGTGTGGTAATACCTTGGTTTTGTAACTGCATTGTGTATCGTAACGCTTGTTGTTGAGCATCCTCATCAAGTAAGATATTGATTTTAGAAACCCCTTGTTTATATATACTATCGTTTAATTTTTTTGGAATAAATTTACCCAATAAAGGGATTGCGTTTCGCTTCACAGCCATCGCATCGAATACTCCCTCTACTAAAGTAATTGGTTCGAGCCAGTTTATTTGATTTTCGAACATGATAACATCTTTCGATACTGGCGGATTTTTATATTTAAACTTTTCTTCTTCAAATACAGAACGTGCGATGAAGTAATTAAGTCTATTGTTCGCATCATAGGAAGGAATAATAATACGCCCACCATAAATACCAGATTTGCAATAACCGATATTATAACGTATAATATCTTCTTTAGTAATTCCACGAGCTTTTGCATACTCTGTTACCTTTCTGAACATTGGGGTAAACCCACTTGGTTCTTTTAGTAAAGATTTAAACTCACTTGGTAACCTCAACTCTATCTTTTCTTCTTCAGATGAAGGAGTATATACCACGTAATCATCCCCATAGATTTCGTAAATCTTTTTTAACTTATGGGAATCTGTATGCAACTTCCTTAATAGTGATTGGATTTTCTTTCCTTTAGAATCACATACCCAACAATGCCATTGTTGAGTTTGGAGGTTTATTTGTAACTTTTTCTTATGATGATGGCAAAACGGACAATGGTGAGCCTGTTCATCATTTTTCATAGATGTACCAACTCCTATAACATCATTTAAGATGTTGATTACCGATTGTTTTTCGTGATGTGAAAGCATAATTTTATCTTTACATTGTAAAGGTACGGAATTTTATTGAATTATCCAAATAAAAGTTTATTTATTTTTAAATTAACAAACTAATAGTTTGGGTTTATAAGTAAATATACGAAATTATTCTATAATATCCAAATCTTTTCGGAAAAACTTTCCAAGAAGATTATCATTTAAAGATAATTCATCTCCTAATACATCATGTGCAAACTGCTCCTGCAACTCATAATATGTTAGTGATTTCTTCGAAGTACAGAATCTAAGTATTTTTAATTCAACATTATCATTCTTAGAATCAAACCAACTCATTACAGTTGTATTTGAAGAACGGTAGTTTAACCAATTAGATTCCTTTTCTATCATTTCGTACTTCTTCATTCTCTTATCTGTAAGAGCTGCTGTTTCTTTTTTGCCAAATCTTCGTTTCCTAATAGAAACTACTTGCTTCTTACCAATGTAAAATTCATCTGTTTTTCCATTAGTTATTTTGTATATAAAACCAAATGTACCATCTGGCATATCTGATAACTCTGTTATATATTTTCCGTTATATGTCCATGTCATAGTTAAAAAGTTTGAAATCATTTTGATATCCGTATATTAAACTTATAAGTTTATGTTTAAAATAAAATAACTTTAAAAATTGTTTGTGGGGATTTTTCGAATGGAACGCACTGATTCACTTACTGGCTTAGATATGTGAAGATTCACGATATGAATAACCGTATGTAAATAAACTTAGATAAATAAGTTTTATCGTTTTATATTATCAGAATAAGGTTTCTGAACTAATTTACCACCACGAGCTTTTTCCAGTTTCTTTTCATCAGCCGAAAGGTCTAGTCCACCATCCGCATCTATTGGGGTTTTATCTAATTTTGTTCCTTGTGGAAATTTAGAAAATTCAGATGCATCGTATAATTCTTGTATTGAAGCCATAATTTTGTTCCTCTTTATAGTATAAATATGTTATAAATCAATTCTAACGATAAAATTCACATCCATATCTGGATATTTCTTTATCGGTTTGGGTAGTTTAGCTACCGCAACTAAGTCATTATTGCCATTGTACAACCCTATTGTTGTTACAACTGTAGTTAAATATGAACCCGTAGGGTCCGTTAAAGCTTTGGAATAATAATCATCCCATGAGCCAGATACATCAGTATTAACTGAAGATACATAATCATTTACTCTGGATATATCCAATACTTCTTTTATTTTACGTGTACCTGATGGTCTTGCATTTGCAATTTCGGTTGTGGTAAAATCATATGAATCCTTTAGAGTAATATTTACTGCTGATGGATTTTGGGAATAATTAAATTCGCAACCACCTGCTTGAACCAATACTTCTAATTCATATATAGTTTTAGTAGAACGATATTCTAATTCATATGTTGTAAAATCTACAAGTTCTACATCATTATGTACATCGTGTGTTGTAACTGCAATTAATCCATCTTGATACAATACATTACCATATTGTAATGGTTTCAAATCCCAACCTAAGAAGTTTAATGGAGTAGTAAATTCAATATTACCTTGAGTTCTAATATCAGAAGAACCTGTTATATATTCACCGCCAATATCATTGGTATACATATCCCACCTAACAAGAGTTCTAACATCAGTATCGCCTTCCCATGTTAAAGTCATCGTAGGATCCATTAAATCTAAATCATATGATAATTTTATAGAAGAACTATCTTCATTATCTAACAAAGTTAAATAAACACCTTTTGTTAAATTTCCATTATTACTAAGAGAACCAGTCCCAAATGAACCAAAATCTGCATCTTGGAATTTATATTTATTTCGTTCACCAACTAAATTACCGTAACCATCATCATATAAAAGTGAACCCGAATTTATTTGTGGAGTATATAATTTAACTGAACCTGGCTTTATTCCTTCACCATACTTACTTTGTGAAATTGGTATTAAAAATAAAGTTTCATCAAACGTTCGTTCATTTGAAAAATCGGAAATATCAGTAATAGACCCAAACATATTTATTAAACCGTTATCGGTAAAATATTTGTGCTTAATTGATTGATACATTGGGTATTTATGATACGAATCACTAGCAGTTGATTCATCTGTTCTATCAAATGATTCTGAAAAGAAGTGTCCACTGGACGTGTGGTATGCTGATGCCTTATCATATAACTTTAATACATCATAATCATTCTGTGAAGCATATTGTTTCTTGTAGACTTTAAACTGTCTATTCGATACATTTGACTTTGGTATATTCTTTAACATAAAAATTACTCCTCTATATAAATATAAGGAAATAAAAAACCCCCACCGAAGTGAGGGTTTGTGTTATAAATTAAGTTATTTTAGAAATCTAATTTAACTTTAATTAGAACTTCTTTATCAAATGATTTTTCAATAGGTTGTGAAGTTTTAGCTACTGCTAACATTTCATTTGCATCATTCATCATACCAATTGAGGTGATATAAGTTTTTGGGTCTTTTTCAAATGAAGATTCCTTAAACGTACCATCTGAACCTGTTACGAATGTTGGGTTGTTTGAGAAGTTAAATTCTCTATTCTGTGCTCTTACAAAGTAATGAGAAGTAGAAACATTTTCTACTCTCCTTGCTTGAAAGTCAGCACCACCCTCTAACATCTCATGTAATAAGAATTGATTGTAGCCTTCTCTTGCAAATCCTTTATATAAAACTGCTCCACCAATAGAACCACTATCAGTTGCAGTACCAACGGTAGCTGCAAGTGCGGATGGGTTTAAAACGATTAAACCTTGGTCTGGATAAAATAATCCAAATCCTTGTCCACCAGCTGCTCCAGCATCAGCCGAATAATTTTCAGCTATTGTTGCAGGATTTTCAGTTCCTAAGTTTAATGAACCACTAACGATATTAAACACTCTACCAGCTTTTCCAACTGTATCAGAGAATTTCTTACCACTATCATCAATAAATGTTTGAATTCCATTAGAACCACTTAAAGAGATTTCCATATTTCCAGGATCCATAGATTCTTTGTAACGGGCACGAGCTACATTGATTATGAATATATCTTCTGAATTAAATGGAGTTGCTGAAGAAGAAGCGAATGAGAACCATTCATCATCTTGTTCTAAAAGTATTTGTCTATATTGAGCGTAAGTTGCTTTTGTTGCTTGTGTAGATGAATCATCAACGGCTAGTGATGTTGAACCACTACCATATTTGTTACCAAATGCAAGTGCGTATTGTACAACAGCAGCTTCATCAGTAGCAGGATCTGTAGAATATACATTACTATAGTAATCTAAACTTGCTGCTGTTTGTACTGAAGAAGTAAAAAATGTTGCTAAAGAACCAGTATCGCCAGTCCAAAGGCCTGAAGTTATAGTCTCAACTTTCCCTTGTACAGTATCGAAATCACCGAATCTTTTATAGATACCGGTGGAAATATTCCCTCCTTGAGCTGCAACTTTATCACCACCAGTCAAATACTGATTAATGATTTCTGTTAATTGTTCAGAAGTTACTTGACCATTTTGACCTGATAGATATGATGCTAAATCAGATGATAAGTTTACTCCTGCTTGTCCTGTTATTTGTGCCATCTTGTTTTATTCTCCGTTAATTATGTTGGTTGTACGTAAGTAACTGTAACTGGAATAGTTTGTGAACCACCTGTTTCGTTACCATATACAGTAATTGTTGACTTAATTGTTGCTGTGATACTTGGATTAGGAATAAATGTAAATGTCATTCCTGTTTCAATTGCGGCTGTTGTTGTAATTTCATCACCAAGAGCTAGGGGAATTGTACCTGATGTAGCTGCCATTCCCATTCCTACAACAGCACCAGCGTTCTTATTAGAAAGAATAATAGTATATCCACTCTGTGAATTACCTGCAGGTGAAGTAGTTGGCGTTAATGATACTTGACCAGAACTCTGATTTACCGATATTGATGGTATACCAAATTCTACTTTTGGAATTTTCTTTGTTCCTTTTGGTAAAGTCACTAATTTGTATTTCAATACCTGAGTTTCATCTGGTGAAGCTTCGGTAATTGGAATTGCTTTAATTGCCGCATCATAATA
>TARA_R110001606_G_scaffold258658_2_pt1 | contig 26631 bp, 25 predicted proteins | sample TARA_R110001606 | Tara Oceans TARA_R110001606 (sample SAMEA4398315) | marine metagenome | biome: Polar Biome; feature: [SRF] surface water layer (ENVO:00010504); material: water (ENVO:00002006), including particulate matter (ENVO:01000060) such as... | depth 5 m
TTGCAAAAGTAAGCTTTTTTCTACCAATTTTTTAGAGAATTTTAAATTGGTTTACTCATGTAAAATTCTAAAAACATTTTTATTAAACAAACCTAAATTATCTGTTTAGGTTACAAATTTTATAGTATGAAAAAAGTAATTTTAGGTCTAGTTTTTGTGTTTGCTACAGGAACTATGATGAATGCGACTACAGAAATTTCTATTAACAATTTAGATGTTGGACCTTTGGAAGATTGTGCAGGACAATCTTTAAATACGTATAATTTTTTAGAAGCTTTTACGGGTGATTGGGAATATGCATTTGAAATTTCTGAAGCACAATTAACAGAATGTTTAGACGATGCAGGATATTAATTATTAAATTTATAAAGCATTGAGTTAAATGTTCTCAATGCTTTTTTTTAAAATATAGAAATGAAGATAATTGTAATTTTAATTTTATTATTTAGTAATATATATTCTTTGAAGAGTCAATCAAGTTCTGGAAATGTAGAATATAAATATAAAATAGATGGATCGTACATTAATAATGATTTAATTAATAATGAGAAGGATGAAAATTTAAAAAATACTTTAATTTTTTTAAACTCAAGTTTAAAAAACAATCAAAACAAATTTGTTTTTACTTTAAATTTTAATAGATATCAATCTATATATTTTATGAATAAAATATTAAATATTGATAATGATAGGCAAATGAAATATTCAATCATTATTAATCGTGGAAAACAAACATTTTATCAAGACAATAGAAATCATTATGTAATTTATAAAACAAATATACTTGGGGAAGAATTTAATGTAATAAGCTCTTTATACTCTATAAAATGGGAACTTACAAGAGAAGAAAAGAAAATAGGAAATTATAAATGCTATAAAGCAATCACATTTTTGAATAAAAAAACAAAGATAGAAGCTTGGTATAGTCCTGAGATACCTTTAAGTTTTGGCCCAAAAGGATTTGGTGGTTTACCAGGTTTGATAATAGAACTTAAAGAGAATAATATTATTTATTATGCGAACAAAATTACCCTTAATAAAGAAAAAGAATTTATAATAGAATTTCCTGAAAAAGAAAAAATAATTTCTAAAGAAAAGTTCGATAGTATTGGGAAAAGCACAAAATATAGATTAGAAAAAATGTCAAATTAGTAACAAAGTTGTTAATACTATTTTTTCTAAAAAAATATTAAAATTTAAAAATAAATTATGAAGGTAATACTAAACTTTGTATATGTGTTTTTTAGTTTAATTTCTTTTACTCAGAGCGGTCAAATATTATATGAAGCTGAAGTGAGAATTGGGAATTTAAATGATATAAGGAAGATAATAAACAGGTTGTTTTTGATGACGTAGATGCAGGAAAAAGGAATAGGGGTTTTTAAAGGTAAAGTTGTTTAAATAGATTAAAATTAATTACAATGAAAAAAATAACAAATCTCATATTTATAATATTTACAATTTTTACTCACAAAAGATAGAAGGTAAAATCACTTATTTAGCCAGTTCTAAGATGGCTTTAAAGTCTATCGAACAAAATAATGAAGATAGTAAGAAACATATTCAAAAAGGAGTGAATCAAATTTATAAAAATGCAAAAGATATTAAAGTAATTTTAAAATTTAACGAATCTGTCTCCGAATATTATGCCGTAGATAAAATGGATTTTACTAACAAAGACGATATCAATATAACTCATATTATGTCTGGAAGTGAAAAGAAATTTTATACTCAAAATTTAACAATGAAATACGAAAGTAAAACTTTAGATTGTTACTTACTTGGAGAGTGTTTTTTAATAGAAAACGAATTACCAAAGTGGATACTTAAACAAGAAACAAAAACTATTCAAGGTTTTTTATGTTATAAAGCAATTTTAATAAACCCAAGAAATGGAAAGCAAAATTTAGAAGCTTGGTATACACCAAAATTACCTTATCTATATGGTATAATGGAATTTTATGGATTACCAGGTGTAATTTTAGAGCTAAATAGAGCCACACTTTCAATTACTGCAATAAAAGTAGAATTAAATCCAATTCAAAGAATAGAAATTACTGAACCAAAAAATATAAAAATATTGACGCAAGAAGAGTTTAAGAATTTAACAAGAAAAGCTATGCCCGATTTTAATAATAGAAATTAATGACTAAGAATTTACTTATTTTTTTTATGTTTTTTGGGTTTTCAATTTCAGCGCAAAAAACAACCCTTTCAGGCACTGTAAAAGACAGTTTACAAAACCCTTTGTCGTATGCAAATGTAATTGCAAAACCCAAAGATGTTTCTAGAAACCTGCAATTTGCAATTACAGATAACGAAGGTTATTATAAACTAATTCTACAAGAAGGTGATACAATTACTATTAGTATTTCTTATTTAGGCTACAAACCTATAGATTATACATTTATTGCTTTAAAATCTGCTACTAAAAACTTTACGCTGCAGCAATCTTCAGAGCAATTGGAAGAGGTAATTATAGAAATGCCAGTTACTGTGCGTGGAGATACAACTATTTATAAAACCAGTAAATTTATAAACGGAACAGAACGCAAACTTAAAAACGTTTTAAAGAAACTACCAGGAGTAGAAGTAGATAAAAACGGAGGCGTAACGGTACAAGGTAAAAAAGTTACAACCATGTTAGTAGATGGTAAAAAGTTTTTTGGTGGTGGTTCTAAATTAGCAGTAGAAAATATTCCTGCAAATGCTATTGGTAATGTAGAGGTAATAGACAATTATAACGAGGTTGCTTTTTTAAAAGGATTAACAGATTCTGATGAAATGGCAATGAACATCAAATTAAAAGAAGATAAAAAACGCTTTGTTTTTGGTGATGTAGAAGCGGGTAAAGGCAATAAAGATTTTTATAAAACCAGTGCCAATTTGTTTTATTATTCACCTAAAACCAATGTAAATTTTATTGGAAACATAAATAATATTGGCGAAAAAACATTTACGTTTAAAGATTATATGAGTTTTTCGGGAGGAGTCAACGCCATTTTTAGCGGTAACTTTAATTTTAAAGGTGGCGATTTTTCTCAATTTATGGAGAGTAATGATGTGCTTTCTAGCAAACAAAAATTTGGTGCCTTAAATATTACAAAAGTAGCAACATCAAAACTAGATGTTTCTGGATATGCAATTTTTAGCAACTCAAACACTAGTAGTTTTGTAGAAAATGTAAATGAATACACCACATTTACAGAGCAAAGAACCAATACTACAACTGCAGATAATTTATTAGGAATTGGTAATTTAAATGTAGAATATACTCCAAACACTAAAGAAAAATGGTACGTAAGAAGTCAAGTAAAAAGAACTAATAACACCAACAACAATAGTTTGGTTTCTTTAATTAATGCAAACACAAATACCATTGCTACAGATAGAAATTTAACAGCAACCTACATCAATCAAAATATAGAATGGCATAAAAGGCAAAATGATAAACACACATTTTCTTCTGTGTTTAGTTATGTGTTTGATAAAAATAATAACGAAGCTTTTTGGCAAACGCAAAACCCAATTTTACAAGGTTTAATTCCTACAGATAACAGCCAAGATATACTGCGAATTCATCAACTTAAAGACACCCAAGAACAAAATATAGACGCAATTTTTAAACACTTTTGGGAAATTAACAACAGTAATCATATTTATACAACCGTTGGAAATAAATTTTTAAGTGAAGATTTTTTAACGGATGACAGCCAAACTTTAGATGATGGTTCTATAAATAATTTCGCCATTGGCGGATTCGGTAATGACTTAAATTTTAAATTAAACGATTTATTTTTAGGAATGCATTACAAATTTAGAACGGGCATTTTTACCGTAAAACAAGGTGTAGAACTACATAATTACAACTGGAATTTAGCCAACCAAACCAATTTAGAAAATAATAAATGGGTGGTTTTACCAGATTTTTTAGCCAATATTGAGTTTAATAAATCAAAAAAATTACAACTAAACTACAATTTAAAAACCTCTTTTTCTGATGCTAGTAAATTTGCAAATCGATATTATTTACAATCGTATAATTCCGTTTTTAAAGGAAATGAAACTTTAGAAAACAATTTATATCACGCAGCAAGAGCTTACTTTAGTAGGTTTAGTTTGTACAGAGGCATTATGTTGTTTGCCAATTTAAATTATAACAAACAAATAAAAGGCGTTAGAAGCACAGTAGATTTTAATGATGTCAATCAGTTTTTAACGGTAAAAATGTTTGAAAATCCTTCAGAAGATTGGAGAGGAAATATCCATTTAGAAAAAACAATTAAAGACTTAAAATACAAGTTTGATGTAGGTTTTAACAACTCAACATACATTCAAGAAATTAACAACACAAACCAAACCAATACAAATAATGGGTATGATTATGAGTTTGCAATAGAAACCTTGTTTAAAAACTTTCCAACAATAGAAGTTGGTTTAAAAACCGATATTGGCAAATTTACATCAAGTTTAAATACCTCAAAATTTGTAACTACAGAACCTTTTGTTACTATAGATTACGATTTTTTAAAAGGATTTATTTTTAATTTCGACTATAAACAGAGCAATTATCAAAACAAAACATTAGGTCAAAAAAATGTGTATGAGATTGCCAATGCAACACTGTCTTATAAAAAAGAAAATTCTGCTTGGACTTATAAAATTACGGCTCAAAATATGTTTAATGCGCAATTTAAACAAAGCAACAGTTTTTCTGATTACTTAATTTCTGATTCCAAAACCTTTATTTTACCAAGAGTCGTATTGTTTTCTATCGGATTTAATTTGTAGCCTTTTTCAATCTTTCGGCTTTAGTTTTCATTGGCAGTTTGCAGTTCATTACAAACTGAATACTGCCAGTGAAAACTTCTAACTATAGTTTAATCTCTATAAATTATGTAAAAAAAAAAAGACGCTTTTTTAAGCGTTACTTGGTTTAATAAAATAATGTATTTCTACGTTTAAAATTTCCGAAATTTCTAACATTCGTCTAAAATCTAGTTTTATTTTTCCTTTTTCAAACTTATAATAACCATTTAAAGTGATGCCTAGTTTTTCTGCCAAATCGGTTTGCGAAAAGCCTAATTGTCTTCTTCTGCAAACAACTTGTTCGAGTACATGGTTAATTTGATTTTCTACTTTTTGATCGTTAATACTTTCTCTCATAATGATAATTATTTTTAGCAATTAAAATTTATTTGAAAAGAATTTTTGTGAAGTAATGCCTAAAAAAGTACTCTTTTAAGTAAATCAATATCATTTGATTTTGCTAAGTAGTTAAGCTTATTTTACTTTTAATAAGTAACAAGGTTAAAGCTACTTTTTTATCTAAGATGCGCAATTTTTAAACAAAACATAAAACTATTTACTAGTTTGTAACCAACATAATTCTTTTTCAAGACCAAATTTAAACTAAAATTGATGAAAACTAAAGTGTTTTTTTAGTTAGATTACATATTTGTATGATTAACAACTTTCTAGTTGTTAATTGTTATTAAAAAAAGCATTAATAGTATTATTTTTATCAAATTTTTATAAGAAAACTATTTTCTGCCAAAATCCGCAGGAATTTCTCCCCAAGCTTTGGTTTCCCATTTTAAAATAGGATTTTTAAACGTATTTTCTTTAAGCCAGTTTTCGGCTCTTTTTATCAGCTCTAAAAGTTCTTGATTAGAAGCATCAAAATGAAGATTTGTTTTGCATTTTTTTTGACGAATCCAGTTCATGGCAATTTTAGAATCAGAATAAATAGGAATATCTTCTTTGTTTTTCTTTTTTAAAAGTGCAATTCCGTGCACTAAAGCTAAAAATTCGCCAATATTATTAGTTCCTTTTTTAAAAGGTCCCATTAAAAAAAGTTGCTTTTTGTTATGAGTAAAAACGCCTCTATACTCCATTTTACCAGGATTTCCAGCACAAGCAGCATCCACAGAAATACTTTCTAAAATAGGTTTCCCAAATTTTTCTTTTTCTACGGATGATAAAACTACTGTTTTAGTATTTTTACCTTTATAATCCTCATAGTTTTTTTTGGATGCAATTTCGGCTTCATCTAAGTTTACAAACGATTTGTATTGTGCGCCTTCAAAACCATCAATTTGTCGTTTACAAACATTCCAAGAAGTAAAAACGCCCGTTTTTCTACCTTTCCAAACTACATAATATTTTTTTTTACTCATGTGTGCCTAAAATTACACTTTCAATAACCTTTGGAAAGTGTTTTTGTTCTAGAATATGAATCTTTTCGGCAATTGTTTCTGCAGAATCTGTATCATTTAGCGCTGTTTTTGCTTGAAAAATGATGGCGCCTTCATCATAATTTTCATTTACATAGTGAATTGTAATGCCAGTTTCTGTTTCATTATTCTCTTTTACGGCTTTATGAACATTCATTCCGTACATGCCTTTTCCACCATATTTTGGCAATAAAGCAGGGTGAATGTTAATAATTTTTTTTGGAAAAGCTTCCGTAATTTTTGTGGGAACTTTCCATAAAAAACCGGCCAAAATAATGTAATCTGCCTTGTCTTTTAATAGATTTAAGATGGTGTTTTCTGTGGAGAAATCTTGTTTATTAAAAAGTAAACAATTAACGTTTAAGGATTTACATCTATCAAAAATTTTGGCATGTTCATTGTTACATAGCACCTGAGTAACTTTAGCAATTTTAGTGTGATTAAAAAATTTAATAATATTTTCTGCGTTCGTTCCAGAACCAGATGCAAAAACAACTATACGCTTCATAACTATATATCTAGAGTACAAAAAAAAGAATAATTATTAACAAATTGGTTATTTTAAGAATAGATTAAACATTTTTATTTATCTTTAGTAATCATTTTCTGCGCAAAAATTAGTTAGAATTAATAAGATTCGTATTTTTGCGTCGATTTAAATTTTTAAAAAAACAGAATTATGTCAGACATTGCATCAAGAGTAAAAGCTATCATCGTAGACAAATTAGGAGTAGACGATAACGAAGTAACAACAGAAGCTAGCTTCACAAACGATTTAGGAGCAGATTCTTTAGATACTGTTGAGTTGATTATGGAATTCGAAAAAGAATTCGATATTCAAATTCCAGATGATCAAGCGGAAAATATTGGAACTGTAGGTCAAGCAGTTAGCTATATAGAAGCAGCAAAAAAGTAAATTTAATATGCAATTAAAACGAGCAGTAATTACTGGACTTGGCGCATTGACGCCTATAGGAAATAATATTGAAGAATATTGGAATAGCTTAATTAACGGAGTTAGTGGAGCAGCACCTGTAACGTATTATGATGCTGCCAAGTTCAAAACTCGTTTTGCTTGTGAGTTAAAAAACTTTAATGTCACAGATTTTATTGACAGAAAAGAAGCACGCAAAATGGATCGATTTACGCAATATGCAATGGTAGCTTCGGATGAAGCAATTGCAGATTCTAAATTAGATCTAGACAAAATTAACAAATTACGCGTTGGCGTAATTTGGGGAGCAGGAATTGGTGGTTTAGAAACTTTTCAGAACGAAGTATTAAACTTTGCGTCTGGAGATGGTACTCCTAGATTTAATCCTTTTTTTATCCCAAAAATGATAGCAGATATAGCTCCTGGTAATATTTCCATTAAAAATGGATTTATGGGGCCAAACTATACTACGGTTTCTGCTTGTGCATCATCTGCAAACGCAATGATTGATGCGCTAAATTATATTAGATTAGGATACTGTGATGTAATTGTAACGGGTGGCTCTGAGGCTGCTATTACCATTGCAGGTATGGGAGGTTTTAATGCCATGCACGCTTTATCTACAAGAAATGAAAGCGCAGAAACAGCTTCTAGACCTTTTGATGCAGAACGTGATGGTTTTGTTTTAGGAGAAGGAGCAGGTGCACTTATTTTAGAAGAATATGAACATGCCAAAGCTAGAGGTGCTAAAATCTATGCAGAGGTAATAGGTGGCGGAATGTCTTCTGATGCGTATCACATGACAGCGCCTCATCCAGATGGAATTGGAGTTATTGCTGTTATGCAAAACTGTTTAGAAAATGCTGGAATTAAAGCAGAAGATGTAGATCATATTAATACGCATGGTACTTCTACTCCTTTAGGAGATGTTGCAGAATTAAAGGCAATTTCTCATGTTTTTGGAGAGCATGCTAAGAATATCAATATAAATTCTACAAAATCTATGACAGGGCATTTATTGGGTGCTGCAGGTGCTATTGAGTCAATTGCTGTTATTTTAGCAATGGAACATGGTATTGTGCCGCCAACAATAAATCATACAACGGTAGATGAGAATATTAATCCAGAATTAAACCTTACGCTTAATAAACCTCAAAAAAGAGATATTAAAATAGCAATGAGTAATACATTTGGTTTTGGTGGTCATAATGCTTGTGTAGCTTTTAAGAAATTAGATGAATAGTTTATGAATTTTATTCGCAAAATAGTTACCTCTCGTTCTAAAGAAGATCAAGAATTAAAAAGCGAATTAAAAAAATTACTCAATTTTTCTCCAAGAAATTTAAATAAGTACAAAAAGGCATTTACCCATAGATCTGTTCAAATACTAGACAGAAAGGGTAACCCTGTTAATTACGAACGTTTAGAGTTTTTGGGTGATTCTATTTTGGGTTCTGCAATAGCGGCCTATTTATACAAAAAAGTTCCAACAGGTTCAGAAGGATATCTAACTCAAATGCGCTCTAAAATTGTTAGTAGAGAGCATTTAAATGAATTAGGAAAAGATTTAAACCTAATACGTTTTGTAAAAAGTAATATAGATAAGGCTAATGTTGGTGATAACATTTATGGTAATATTTTTGAAGCATTAGTTGGTGCTATTTATTTAGATAAAGGGTACAATGCTTGTCAGAAATTTATCCATGAAAATGTAATTATACCTTATGTTGATATCGAGAAGTTAGAAGGTAAAATTACTAGTTATAAGGGATTAATTATAGAGTGGTGCCAAAAGCAAAAAAAGAAGTATAAATTTGATACTTATGAAGACTCTGGTAACGAGTCTATAAAGCACTTTAGTGTAAAAATTAGCATTGATGGCGAGCAAGTAGCAAAAGGCAGGGCAACTTCTAAAAAGAAAGCAGAGGAACAGGCAGCTAAAAGAGTCTATTTTGCCTTTCAAAAACAGATTTCAGAAACCTAAACACGATAACGTTTTCGTTAAAATCCCTGCAATATTCATAAAGTATTAGTAATTTCGCATCTCAGAGATGAACTAAATTAGTAATTATTTATGCAAATTCATTCATTAGGTTTTGATGATTTTTCTGAAGATGACTATTCTTTAATAGGTATTCATACAGCATTAGAAGATTTTAAATTAGCCTATTTATTGAATAAAAATTTAAGTACTAGTTTTTATAAATCTAGAGAAGATTTAAATATAGAAGACCAGCAAACAAAGGCGTCTTTTTCAATTTTTAACTACTTTAGTAAAGAATATGATTTTGATTGGTCTCTAATTGCAAATAGCTCTAAAACAGAAAATCAACAAGAATCAAATGAACTACTATTATCATCAGAAACAAAAACATATCTAATTGCAGAAATGAATAAAGTAGATTTCTTTATTAAAATTTCTGGAGAGTTAGAAGATAGTTTTTTGTCTGATACAATAGAAAAAATAAAAAATATAGATCAAATAATAACCTCTTATTTTATAGATAAAGATAAGTTAAAATCTAAAGAATTTTTAATATTTTAGAATATATGCCAAATCATAATAAAACCAAAATTGTTGCTACCCTAGGGCCAGCAACTGACACAAAAGAAATATTAACAGAGTTAGCGACTAACGGTGTTAACGTTTTTAGAATCAATTTTTCTCATGCAGATTATGAAGATGTTAAGAGAAAAGTAACTTTAATTAGAGAAATCAATAAAGAAAAAGGGTACAATGTAGCTATTCTTGCAGATTTACAAGGTCCTAAATTACGCGTTGGAGTAATGGAAGATGACGTAATATTAGAGGATGGAGACACTTTTACATTTACTACAGAGAAATGTATTGGAACCAAAGAAAAAGCTTTTATGACCTATCAACGCTTTCCTAAAGATGTAAAAGCTGGGGAAACGATTATGGTTGATGATGGTAAATTACGTTTCGAGGTAATTTCTACTAATAGAGAGAATGAAGTTTTTGTAAAAGTTGTGGTGGGTGGTCCTTTAAGATCTAAAAAGGGTGTAAACTTACCAAATACCGCAATTTCTTTACCTGCTTTAACTAAAAAAGATAAAGAAGACGCTATTTTTGCAATTGGATTGGAAGTAGATTGGATTGCTTTATCTTTTGTTAGAACACCAGAAGATTTAAGAATGTTACGTGATTTAATTGCACAACATTCAGATTATAGAATTCCTATTGTTGCTAAAATTGAGAAACCAGAAGCAGTTAAAAATTTAGATGCATTAATTCCTTATTGTGATGCATTAATGGTTGCTCGTGGAGATTTGGGTGTAGAAATACCAATGCAAGATGTTCCTTTAATTCAAAAGAAATTAGTGAGGCGCGCAAAAAGAGCAAGAATTCCTGTAATTATTGCTACTCAAATGATGGAAACAATGATCGATAATCCTGTGCCAACAAGAGCAGAGGTTAATGACGTTGCAAATTCTATTATGGACGGTGCAGATGCAGTAATGCTTTCTGGAGAAACTTCTGTAGGTAAATTTCCTATAAAAGTGATTCAAAAAATGACTGAAATTATCAAAGCTGTTGAGAATTCTAGAATGATTAAAGTTCCACAAGAACCGCCTCATATTAGAACCAATAGATTTGTTACTAAATCTATTTGTTATCATGCTGCTTTAATGGCAAATGATACCGATGCTGCGGCAATTTGTACATTAACAAATAGTGGTTATACAGCATTTCAAATTTCTTCTTGGAGACCTAGAACACACGTTTTAGCTTTTTCTACAGACAGAAGAATTTTAGGAAAATTAAATTTACTTTGGGGTGTTAGAGCTTTTTATTACGATAATAATCTTTCTACAGATGATACTGTTGTCGATATCAATAATATAGCAAAATCTAAAGGTTTTGTAAATTCTGGAGACATTATTATTAACCTTGCTTCTATGCCTGCAGAGGCTAGAGGAATGGTAAATACGTTGCGTGTTTCTGAAATTGAGTAAAAAATAATTTTGTATATAAAAAAAGCGTTCTAATTTTTAGAGCGTTTTTTTTGTGCTAAAGAATTTGATTATAGCGTTATTTTTTTATTGATAATAATGGCATCATTGGTAACAAATGGCATTGGCATCATTTCTTTTGATCTTGGTTTTAAAGAAAAATTTGAATCCGATAATAAATCATAAGAAATTTCATTTAACAAAAAAGCTAGTTTTTCATCTTTGTTTATGCTAAAAGAAAGTGTTATATTTTTATCTAAATTTGACATATAATAAATTAAAAAGGTACCATTTTCTACCGTGTAATTTTTGCCATCATTAACAATAGCATCGTTTACCTTAAATTGTTGTAGTGTAACTTTTCTGTTGGTCATAAATTCATATTTATTAACTTTTCTAGTAGGAGTAATCTGCAATTCTAGATATCGTTTGTTGCCAATAATCGTATCAAAATCTACCACTATATTTGATGAAGGAATCGCTTTATAAACTGTTTTTTTATGATATTTTAAACGTGTATTGTATTTGCTTTTGCTTTCTGCATTTTTAAGATTTCCTTTTGTGGCTGTTTCATCAAAAATTTGGCTTGTGTAAGGGTCTAAGGTGGTGTTGTAGGTTCCAAAATAAGCAGTTTTGTCATCAGAATTCTCAATGTATACGATGCTGTTGGGCTTTTTGTTGACTACAGAAAAGCCACTATCATAACTTGCATATCCAAAGAATAGAATTGCTAAAACTCCGGCTATTTTTAACAATAAAAACGATTTTTTTTGATAAAACGAAAAGAGCATCAACCCAAATACCAAAGCAATGATAACACCACTTATAAATATGTTTTTTAAACCTAAACCAACGGGAAACATTTTTATTAATGGCGCAAATATATAAAGAGTTGGTATCGACAAAAGCGTACATAAAATTCGCATAGCACGTTCTTCTAAATCTATAAAAATAGCAATTGCTAAAATTAATAAAGCACTAAAAACGGGGATGATAAAAAAACCTGCACCTTTTAAATAATTGTTAATTAAAAGATTTAGAACTAACCAAATAAAAATGGGCGCAATTAATAAGTTTGCTGTCTTTTCTTCGTTTTTAAAGTACTTGTATGTTTTTAGTAAAATCCAAAGATTTAAGAATACAAAAGCGGCAATATAGGTGTAACCATTATAGGTAAAACCATGTAAAATATCGTTGTATTGAGGATGGATGATTAGCAGTAACTTCCACAGTCCGAAGGAAACGCCGCCACATAAAATTAAAGAAATTAAAAACGGAACAAATCCCTTTAAAGTGTTTTTAACAGAGATTTTATTTAGAGAAAATCCGAAGAAAATCAACACAAAAAATAGGATAGTTGCAATGATTAACATTGGTGAAACCCAAGAAAACGGATAGGTTAGCATTTTAGAAAAAGGAAAATTTACATAGACATCATCTGTGGTAGAATTTAGATTTTCTATATCTGAAAAAGCAAAATAATTTAGGGTAGCCGTTAAATAATCTGCCTGATGTAAAAGTGTTTCTCTGTCTAATCGATCATAAGAATCTTGTGCTGTGTGGTAATCGAAATGATCATCGATAAAGGCAAAATTAAACCCATTGATGTCTGCATCTTGTCTAAAAACAGTTAAATCTGTGTCGTTAGGCAACATTTTATAAATGCTATACATTAAAGAATTTGCTGCAGGAAAGTTAGGTTTTGCGGCTAAAAATTCTGATAAAAGTTTGCTGTTTTTACCATTCGTTTCCATTAACATATAACTTGGACCGCCGCTTCCTCTGGCTTCAAAATTTAGAATTAAACCAATATTTTTTGTCCAAGGATGATAATCAACAAAAGCTTGCGCACCTAACAAACCTAATTCTTCAGCATCAGAAATTAGAATAATAATGTCGTTTTTTGGGGTCTGATTTTTGTTTAAAAAGGCTCTAATACCTTCTAAAATTGTTACTACACCAGATCCGGCATCGCTTGCCCCTAAAGAAGAATGTGTGCTAGAAACGTAATGAGTAAGCAGCATTAATGCTTTTCCGTTTCCAGTTCCTTTAATTTTGGCAATAATATTTTGCACCGTAGATGCTGCAATCCATTTTTTATTGACGGCAGTTTGAGTTTGAATTTCGGTTTCTAAGCCCATTTTACTTAATTCTGCTACAATGTAATTTTGAACATTTTTATGCTCATCAGAACCAACATAATGTTGTTTTAAGCTTATAACTTTTAAATGATCTAAAGCTCTGTATGCAGAAAATCCGGTATTTACTAAGGTTTCATCCTTTGGTAAAGAAGGCTTTATATCATAAAAACTCCAATAAATAACACTTAAAATTATGATTACAGGTAAAATAGAAAATACTCTTTTCATTGGTGTTTAAAGTTTTTATAAATGTATGAAATAAAAAAAAGCTATTAAAATTTTGGATAAGAGAGAAAATGTATTAAATTTCAAACAACTAAAAACAAACTAATTATGGGAATTAAAAGCTTTCAAGGAAAAAGAGATGAATCACACGGAAAAAGTGATGAACAAATTTTAGTTTCTGATTATATGACTACAAAATTAATCACCTTTAAAGCCGATGATTCTTTAGATCATGTAATTAATTTATTAATAAAGAATAAAATTTCTGGAGGTCCTGTTGTAGATGATAAAAACGAATTAATTGGTATTATTTCTGAAACGGATTGTATTAAGCATATTTCTGAGAGTAAATATTATAATATGCCAACAGATGTTAATAATACAGTAGGTAAATATATGGTTACTGATGTGGATACCATTGATAAAGACATGAATATTTTTGATGCCGCTTTTAAGTTTATAAGCTCACACAGAAGAAGATTTCCGGTTGTTGATACCAATGGAAAACTAATTGGGCAATTAAGCCAAAAAGATGTTTTAAAAGCTGCTATTAAAGTAAAAGGGAATACCTGGTAGGATACTAATTATTCTTTTTTAATTAATAAAAATAAATCGTTTTCTAAAGATAAATAGCCTTCATTATACACATAAAAATAGGTGTTTCCTGTTTTTGTGGTGTATATTGATGTAAAAAACTGAAAATCAAAACCATTATCGTATAATTTTGTTCTTGTAACTTTTGTTTTTCCAGAAGAATTAAGTTCAGTTAATATTTTATAATTTTTTCTTAGGCGATTATTTGTATTTCTAATAAGGTTTTTACTATCCTTATTAACTCTGTTATTGTATGAATTCCTGCAATAATCAGAGCAGAATTTTTTATCAACTCTGCCCTGTACAGGTTCTTCGCATTCTAAGCATTTTTTCTTTCCCATAGCATTTTTTCATTTTTTACACTTCAATATTTCCCCAATTTTCGCCAGATTTTATTCTGTACAATTGCATTGTAGAAACACCAAATTGACTAGCAATAATTCTTAATCTGGTTCTTCTATTAGGATCTAATAATTTTTTCTTGATTACCCTAACCTTTGCTTCCGATAATTTAGCACTGGTTATTAACCCTAATTTCTTTTTCCGTTCTGGATTTGTTAATTGATGAACGGTTAACTCTTTTTGGTTTACCCATTTTAAATTTTGGACATAATTATCTGTTAAATCATGGTTTTTATGAATCACAAATTTTGTGTCTTCTCTTTTTTCTAAGAACAAATAAGCAACTGCCCTATGTACATAAAAACTTTTTGTTTTGTTTTTAGTGTCTACATAAGAAAGGGTTTCAAATTTATTGATGATCCCTTTTTTATACAATTTAAACTCTTTGTCCTTTTTTTTCTTCTTTTGAACCCTTCCGTAGTTCGATACTAATATTTCTTCTTTTTCAAAATCGCAATCAACGATATCAAAAGCTTTCCAGCTTTCATTTCTAAATGACTTCATAATTTTGATGCTTTTTGTTTGCGTAAATATACATAATTATACGTTTACAAACGACTACAACTAATTACAACCGAAAGTAATTGTTTTGTAACCGAATAAAATTGTAATGATGTCGCAACTTTGCAGTGTCAAAACAAATTGACAAATTAATTATAAACAATCTAAAACCTTATCTTATGAGTACGTTAAGAAACAAAGTACAGTTAATTGGAAACTTAGGCACTAATCCAGAAATCATCACTTTAGAAAGTGGAAAAAAACTAGCTAAATTTTCTCTTGCAACCAATGAAAGTTATAAAAATGCACAAGGCGAAAAAGTAATAGATACACAATGGCACAATATTGTTGTATGGAATAAAACCGCAGAAATTGTAGAAAAATATCTAGTAAAAGGCAATGAAGTGGCTATAGAAGGCAAGCTAACTACTAGAAGCTATGAAACGAAAGAAGGCGAAAAACGATATATTACAGAAGTTGTTTGTAATGAGCTTTTGATGTTGGGGAATAAGCAATAGAAATATTGAGATGTATTTAAAAAATTTAAGAAAGACCAACTTTATAATTGGTCTTTTTTTTATGAAACTTAGTTTTTTAAAACAGATAATTAAATATTGGTTAAAGTTAAAATATGCTTCATCTAGCAAAAATTAATTTTTGTAACTTACCTCATCAATTTAAAAATCGACTTTTATGCAAAACTACACTTTACAGATTAACGGAAAAGAACGCTCTGTAACAGCAGATGCAGATACTCCTTTGTTATGGATTTTAAGAGATGAACTCAATTTAGTAGGTACAAAATTTGGTTGCGGAATTGCACAATGTGGCGCTTGTACTGTTCATATGGATGGTGTTGCGGTTAGAAGCTGTCAACTGCAAGTTTCTTTTTTAGATGATGTAAAGATCACCACCATAGAAGGATTGTCTGATGATGGAAAACATCCTGTACAAGAAGCTTGGAAAGAAATTGATGTGCCGCAATGTGGTTATTGCCAAGCGGGTCAAATTATGACAGCATCTGCGTTTTTATCAGAAAATAAAAATCCATCAGAAGAAGAAATTAGGGAAGCTATGCATGGTAATATTTGTAGATGTGCGTCTTATAATAGAATTGAAAAAGCCGTAAAAGTTGCTGCCGAAAAAATGGTTTAATACCTAATAAATTTCTTAAAGTTTAAGTAAAAGAAAGTTTTAAAATGCTAATTAGCATTCTTTTAGAACTTAGTTTTATTTTCTAAAACAACATCAAAAACACCCAACAATGACATCTACAAAAACAGATAATTTTAGCAGAAGAAATTTCTTAAAAACATCACTTTTAGCCAGTGGAGGTTTGTTAATAGGCTTCAATTTAGTGGCAGCCTGCAAACCAAATGCAATTATGCCTACAGATATTAATAAGTTAAATTTTAATGATTTTAATGCATTTATTAAAATTTCTGACGATGGATATGTGACAATTTTTTCTCCGAATCCAGAAATTGGTCAGGGTGTAAAAACGTCTATGCCAATGATTATTGCAGAAGAGTTAGATGTGGAATGGGCAAAAGTAACCGTAGTACAAGGCGCATTAGATACCAAAAATTTTAAAAATCAAATTGCAGGCGGAAGTCAATCTATACGTTCTAGCTGGAATGCTTTAAGGCAAACAGGTGCAACCTCAAAACAGATGTTAGTAAATGCTGCTGCTTTAAAATGGAATGTTGATGCAAAAACTTGTAAAGCATCCAAAGGAATTATTACAAATGCAAATGGCGATACATTTGGCTATGGCGATGTTGTAAAAGAAGCAGCATTATTAGAAGTGCCAGAAAATGTAAAACTAAAAGAAATTAAAGATTTTACCATCATCGGACAAGAAATTGTAAATGTTGATATTGATAAAATCATTACCGGGAAACCACTTTTTGGACTCGATTATAAAGCAACAGATATGTTGTATGCTGCTGTTTTAAGACCACCTGCTTTTGGTCAAATGTTAGAGAGTTTTAATGCAGAAGAAGCGAAGAAAGTAAACGGAGTAATTGATGTAATTACAATTGGTAAAAAAGCAAGAAAGTATGCAGCTTCTGGAAAGAAAAACTGGACATTTCCCATTTCTGAAACCGATAAAGTGGTGGTAATCGCAGAAAATACCTGGGCTGCTATAAAAGGTAAAAAAGCACTTGCTGCAAAATGGAAAACGGATTCTAAACTAGAAAGTACAGACGATCATCATAAAGCATTAATAGCCATTTTAGACGGTAAAAAATTTAATACCAGAAGAGAAGATGGCAATATAGAAGAAGCCTTTGCAAATGCAGATAAAGTGATAGAAAAAACATATCATTCGCCTTTTTTGCCACATAATTGTTTAGAACCAATGAATTTTTATGCGGATGTAACCTCAGAAAGAATACACTTAGCAGGAGCTGTTCAAACTCCAGAATATGCGGCAAACGTAGTAGCAGATTTGTTAGATTTTGATGTAGATAAAATTACCTTAGAAATGACTAGAATGGGTGGTGGTTTTGGTAGAAGATTGTACGGCGATTTTGTATATGAAGCTGCAGAAATATCTAATGCTATTCAAAAACCGATTAAATTAATCTCTACAAGAGAAGATGATATGACCATGGGTGTCTATCGACCTTCTATAAAATATAGAATAAAAGCAGCCATCAAAGACGGAAAAGTTACAGGATATTATCTAAGAGAAGCGTCTATGAACGGAAATATGTATGGATTAATTTCTAACTTTTTTCCTGCCGGATGCATTCCTAATTTTAAAGTTGATACTGCCAGTTACAATAGCAACATTACAACCGGAGCTTGGAGAGCGCCTTATACCAATTTTTTGGCATTTGCAGAACAAAGTTTCTTTGATGAACTAGCATCAGAATTAAATGTTGATACCATTCAATTACGGTTAGATTTATTACAAAATGTAAAGAATACAACGGATAAAAAAATAGAATATTCTGGACAAAGAATGGAAGACACTATTAAGTTAGTGCGAGATAAAGCAAATTGGGGTAACACAGAAAAAGGAGTTTTTCAAGGTTTTTCTGCCTATTACAGTCATAATACGCATGTTGCAGAAATTGCAGATATTGTTATAGAAGATGGTTTTCCAATTATCAAAAAAGTTACAGTTGCGGTAGATTGCGGTGTTGTGGTAAACCCAACAGGAGCTAGAAACCAAGTGGAAGGCGGAGTTTTAGACGGAATTGGTCATGCCATGTATGCTGATTTTTCTTTTGATGAAGGAACACCAGATTCTAAGAATTTTGATACGTATCGATTAATTAGAATGTTAGAAACACCAAAAGTTGAAGTTCATTTTATAGAAAACAATTTATCACCAACAGGTTTAGGCGAGCCAGGTTTACCGCCTGCAGGAGGCGCGGTTGCAAATGCAATTCATGCTGCGTTCGGCAAAAGGATGTACAGTCAGCCTTTTGTAAAAGAACTAGAAAAAGAGACTGAGTAGGTTTAGAATTGTTGGCATTTATGCTGACTGAAATCCTGAAAAATTAGAAACATTTCAGAATTTAAAACTAAAAACACAAACTGAATATTAAAAAATATAGATAGAAAACTGAAAGAAATTAATTTGAATTCAAAGTGCTGATAAAAACACTAACCTCCGGTTTTCGAGTTATGTTAAATTTATGAATAGATGACTATAGGATTAATAATTACAAGTATTACATTAGGAGTTGTAATATTTTTTATTATATATAAACGGACTAATATCAAGATAAAACTTCAATTTAATATTGATAAAAAGAATCAGGTGTCAAATACTGAACTTGAAGAAAATCAAATTCAAAAATCATCTGAAAGACCACAAAAAGAATTAGGAAAGAATAAATGGTTATATACTACTGATAACTTCGGAAAAATGAAAAAAGGCAGAGTTCTATAAAAAAGGATTACAAATTTTTCCAATTATAAGTTGATTGAATATTGAAACGTAATGATTTATAAAATTAGTTAAATAAAAAGATTGAAAAGCACAAAATGCCAACACCTCATATAATTTATGCTTACATTCAAACTAACATAAACGACAAACATTCAACAAACGATTTGCTAAAGCCGTATTATTCCATTCTTCTATTTTAATGTAAATAAAAACTATTTTTAACTTGGAAAATTTGAATTATAACTCGTAGGAACTGAGAACTATCTTTAAGGAATACAAAAATTACTATGAGGAACAAACAAATGCCTATCAGGAACAAGTAAAGACCTCTAAGGCATACAATAATTACTTTAAGGAACTAACAAATAACCTTAAGGAATAGGAGAGTAGCCATAAGGAACTGATAAATATTAACTTTTTTCTTCATTAAATTTAGATGCTAATTATCTAGGATTGATGCATTCTAAACCCAACCAAACTAAATTTTCAAAATTTGAAGAAATTATAATTTCACCTAAAAATAAAGTCGGATTTGCTACTTATTTAACAAGTCTAAATCCTAGCATAAAAAATAATATAACAGAAGAATGATATTTTAAGGTTGTATTAAAACAAAAAAATGCCGCTTTTTTGCGGCATTTTTAATATCTAATTGGTAAGTCTTATTTATTACCAGACTCTATTTGTGCATCATTTACCATTTTATCATTTGGTACAATGGCAACATTTACTCTTCTGTTTTTTGCTCTTCCTTCTGCTGTAGCATTGTCGTATTTAGGCTGAGTTTCTCCATACCATAAAGTTTTGAATCTATCTTTCACCAAACCTTTATTTACTAAATATTCTGTAACAGACAACGCTCTTTTTTCTGATAAAGTCATGTTATACTCATCTTTACCAGCACTATCAGTATGACCAACTACTAAAATATTTGTGTCAGGAAATTCTACAAATACTGCAGAAAGTTTGTTTAAAGCTTCTTGAGATTTTGCGTTGATGTTAGATTTGTTGGTATCAAAATAAACACCACTATTTTCATCAAAAGTTACAACAATTCCGTTGTCTACTCTTTCAACTACTGCTCCAGGAATCTCAGTTTCAATTTTTTTAGCTTGTTTGTCCATTTTGTTACCAATAAGCACACCTGCGCCACCACCAACAACACCGCCAATTACGGCACCTAATTCACCGTTACCGCCTTTACCAATGTTATTACCTAAAATTGCTCCAAGAAGTGCGCCTCCTGCAGTTCCTATTGCAGCACCTTTTTGTGTGTTATTTGCGTTTTTTATTGCTTCACAACTAGAGAAACTAATTACCATAGTTACTGCTAAAGCTACTATTGCTATTTTGTTGATTAAATTTTTCATTATAATTATTGTTTTGTAAAGTTCATATTAATAATAAATTGAGTACCATCTACATTTAAGTACTGTTTCCATTGCATGGTAGTTTCAGATAATTCTGTTAATTGTAATCTATAACCAACTTTGTTTTCGTTGTTTTTTGGTTTTAATAAAAAGTCAAAATAACCAGAAACGGCATCAACTTCTTGAACCACAAAAATAAAATCTCTTTCTCCTGTTACACAATTGGTGTTGTTTAAATTATAAACGCCAGAATTATTATTTGGTACAAATTTCCATGTGCTACCTTCAAAACATTCTTTTGCAGCATCATTAAATAGGGTAACTTTATAATCACCAGTTTTACTGTACGTAATTTTATTTAAGGTCCAATTTCCTTTTATAACTTTTTCTTTATTTCTAACATTCTTTGTAGCACTGCACGAGAATAACATCAGTGAAAGTACTACCACTACTAAATTTTTCATTATTTATGTTTTAATTTTTTGCAAAGTAACGACGAAAAAAATGACAACTGAATTTTAAATAGTAAAAAAAATGAACACATTTTATGAATTAACTAAATGTTAACTTAAATGCTGCTTTTTTTTATTTTTTGGTCTTACAATGACTTTAATTCTGACGTTTATTTATTGTTAAAGTATTAATATAGACTATTTAAAAAGAATTACCAAAATCAATTAAGATTTTAGTAATTCTAGGGTAATAATCACTTTGGGGTATTACTATTTTTCATTTTAATCTGTTACTCTTTTACCCGTAACAGGTTACAAACATACAATCATACGCAGTGTTGTTTGAAGTTTAATCGTTAATGTGGCTATAAAACTCTTTAAAATGAAAATATGAAGGGTTGAAGGTAGTGTAGTCTTTTTGATACCTTTAAATTGTACATTGATTTTTGTAAAGATTTAAAAGAGGTTTATTAAAAAAAAGAATTGCTAAAACCGATTAAGATTTTAGCAATTCTACAGCTTTAGCCTTTGGGGGGAAGGTTTATATTTGATGGTTTTTAATTAATTCCCATACAAATTTACTACGCATGCATAGTAAATTTGTAAAAAAACGTTGAACGGTTATGTAATCTCTTTAAATTGAACTTATTGGAGGTTTAAGGTTTTTTTTAATACTTTATAAGTGTACTTTTTTTCTGATTCAAAGAAATTTATCAATCCAATTTCCACATAAATTTATCTAGTAAAGTAAAAGGTTCAATTTTTCTTAAAGAAATATTTCTAAGTTTATTAGCCAAATAGAATTCGTTATTCTATGTTTTCAGGAACATTAATAGTTATTTCTTTTGATATAAATTTTCCATCACCAGTAATTCCTTCTAAGAACAAACTTATCTGGTTTTGTAAAGTGTTCTTAAATTTTATTTTTAGGGTTCCGTCTGCATTAATTTTATTTTTAGGAAACCAATCTATGACACCATAGCTTTTAAAGAATTCATTTTTAAAATCGTGATATTTTGGTACATAAAACTTTTTGCTAGCAGTAAAAGTAACTGGAAATTTAAATTCTCTAACAGTTTTTTTATCACTAATATTTGATAAAGGATCTGTTTTAATTCTTACTACACCACCCCTTCCAACTGCTAAACCACCTGTCATATCATTTAAGTTGATGTCTATATATTCTACATCAAATAATCTGTAATAGAATAGTAAAGAGGTGTCTAGAACTAAAAAGTCATCTAGAAAAAAAGCAATATTAGAACCAACTGCTCTATTGATCGCTGTAAATTGGCCTGTTCTAAAATCATCTCTAGCCAAAATGTTAGATTTGCTATTTAAATAATCTGCTAGTGAATAATTTTTGTCAAAAGATGATAAAAAGTAAACACGCCCCATAGAACTATTTTGAATTTTTTCTTTTCTCTGTTCTTTTATATTTGCTGTTATAATTATTTCATTCAGCGTGTTTTTTTTGTTTAAAGCGTAAAAGTCTGGAAAAACATCAAAATTAATTTCTGCTGAATTGTTCAAATTATTTGGATTTAATACGTTAGCATCAGAATTTAGTTTAGGAATATGATTTGGGTAATATTGAAGATATAAAGAAGGTTCAAGAAGTGAGTTGTGATTTCCTATTTTAGAAATATATAAATTTTCTTTATTTTCTGGGAAATAAGAATATAGTTGAAAAGATTTTATTTCTTCTAGAAACGTTAAAATATTACCACTTTTGTTAGAAATATGATGAATTAAATAACTGCTTTCTTTTTCTAGATTTGGGATATTTACTTTTATTGAAATGCCATTTTCAAATTGATGTGAAGCAATAACATTGTTATTCGACATGTCTTTCCAATCATAACTACTCCATCCTTGAGTAATCAATAAATTATCTAAATCATATTCTTTTTGGCTATTAATTTCATTAAAATAATATCCTCCATTTTCTACAGTTCCTTTTAAATATGGATTTAAAAGTGTTTGAGAAATAATATTAGAATTTTTATGGTAAGATTTTGTACCTTTTGGTAGAACAGAAATACTTAGATTGTTGTCTTTAAAATTAATATAATCTTCAAATTTAAAAGAAACATCAACAGAGTCTTTAATGTTTAAAACAGCCGTTTTTTTAAGGTCTAAAATATTCAATCCATGATAGTTAAAAAACAATCTTTCTGCAATAGGATTATTGTTTTGATCTACTAAAGTAACGATGTTTATTCCATATCCTAAATCATCAAGTTTTATTTTTTTAGAGATAGTTTGTTTATTTTGAAATTGAATATTTAATTTTTTTGAATCTTCACCTTGATGAATAATTAAATTAAACGATTTGTTTTTAATTGTTGCTAAGGTACTTGCATTTGTAACGATAGAGATAAATGCGTTTTCATTATTTTTAGTAACATTTAATAAAATTCCATTTTTTTGGGCGTTCGTAGTAATTAGTTTTTTTATTTTATGTCCATTATAGTTTATAATAGCTGTATAGGTTTTGTTTTTATAAGGTGTAAAAGAAACTCTACCAATACCAAGATTGTTTAGGTTAAAATTAGTTATTTTAATGTTGTTTTCAAAAATTTCTCCAGTAACATTTGGCATCCCATAGCCTAAAGAATCTTTAGCAATAATACCAACTGTGTTGAGAGTTTCTTCTAGAAAAGCACCACTTTCTGATAAAAACTGAATGTCAATCGTATTGTTTTGTATTGTTTTTTTAGCAATAGATGGTTTATTAGAATCAATAATTTTAATTGTTTCTACAAAATAATTTTGCTCTTTAAAGTTGAGCATCCAGTTTGTAAAAGTTTTTACTTTATAAATGCCAGTTGTAAAAACAGAATCTATACGAATGTTACCAGAAGCAAAACCATTCTCTACTTTAAAAAGGTTTTCTTTTACAATACGATCATTGCTATCAGTAATAACAAAATAAAGATTTTTTGTTATTTGTGATGGAGTTTTTGTTTTTTTATTGAAAACATAGGATGTAAAACCTATTTCTTCACCTTTAATGTAGGTAGATTTGTTAATGTGAGAATAAACAGTTTCTCTATACAGCTCTTTATTATCATTGTTAATAATTGTGTCTATTTTTTGATAATCAGTACTTTGAGCATTCATTAGTAAAAATGAAATAAAAGTAAAGTAAAGAGTAATGCCTAATTTCTGAGTAGTTGGGGTTTTTTTCATCGTGTATAATTTTTTTTATTCGCATCAATTTTGATGCCAAAACATATTTTTCACATAAAAATACATAGTTTATTATATTATCTATGTTGTTTTAAGATAATTTAACAGATTTATTGTAAAAGTAAAAAGTTCAATTTTTCTTGTAGAAAAATTGAACCTTTGTGAATTCGTTTTTTATAAATAGGATGATTTGCTATTTCATCAAAAAGTATTTTTAATCTGTAAATTTTCTAAAAATAAAATCTTTCGAAAACGACATGTATTCAGTTTTTATGTAAAAGTCTTTATATTTAAAAACAGTACTTCCTTTATTATTAGATTTAAATTCTTTCATTTTATCAAAAGCATTTTCTTTGATTTCTCCTTCAAGGTGATTAAAGTTTTCATCAAGTAAAGATTCTATTCGAGTTGTTTTATTATTAGAAAAAGAATTAAATGCAATTTGTGCAGGATTAAAAAACACAGTAGCAGAGCCAATTGAACCAATAGGAATTCCTCCAAAAGGCATCATCATTCCTGCATTTGATTTTTGAACAATATAACCGCCAATAATTACATGATATTGGTTGTTCACTTTTCTAGCCGAAATACCAGAATTTCCTTTAGATATTCTTCTTAAAAAGCGGTTTGTTTTACCTAATTCTCTGTAAGAATCATACATGCCACCTTCTTGTATAATCGCTGTATTTTTAAAAGTGATACTATCGTTCTTATTCGCCGAATATTCTTTAAGTAAGTCACCCGTTTCAAAATTTAAAATTTCAACAGAAAATTCATCTTTAGTAACCGCAATTGTAAAAATATTTTTACCATTTACATACGAATTTGTTCTTTTAGCTTTCTCTCCTAAAGAAGGTTTGTTAAATTGAAACGAATCTGCTTTAAAAGTGTTTAAATTGATTTCTAAAACCTGCGTAAACATTTTATGATGATCTAAGGTAATAAAGAAAGAATCTTCTCTAACAAACATTTTAGTTTCTTGGGAAGTTAATTCTATTGAATTTGGAGTGTTTTCTTCAAATTTTGTAAGATCATCTCCCGTAACTAAAAGAGATAAAAGTTTTGCGTTTTTTCCTCTAGAACTAATAAATCTTAAACTAGAAATATCAATATTATTTTTTAAAGGATTTCCGTCTTCATCAAAAGTATAGATATATAATTCGTTTTTTAATGTTGAGCCAGAAATTAAATAAAATTGATTTTTAGAATTTACTGTTTGTAAAAACGTTTCATTTTGGTCTATAGAAAATTCCTTAAATGAAGTTGAACCTTCTTTAAAAGAAAAGTTAACAAATGCAAAATCAGTTTGATTTTTATTGGTTAAAAACACGCGATAAGAATCATTTTTAGAAGCACTAGAGCCAATTAAAACTTTGTATTTTCTTCTTTTTTCTTCGGATGTTATTTTTTCTAAAACTTTAAAATTTGCATCAATTTTATACCCATAAACGTTTTTAGCATCTGCTACAAAAAAAGCAATTTCATCTGTTTCTGAATTTACAACCGGAATTACATCTTTAATATCAGAAGATGAAGTTTTTAAATCGTTTTTAAACGAAAGAACTGTTTCTTGTGAAAATGTGGTAATACTGATACATAGAATAATTACTTCTAAAAAATACTTCATTAATTTATTTTTAACTTATTTGTTGTCCGTTTTTAACTGCTTTTTCTGGTGAAACGAAAGCTAATTTTCCATCAGGAGTATCTGTCATTAAAATCATTCCTTGGCTTTCTACACCTTTAATTTTTCTAGGCGCCAAATTAACCAACACAGAAACTTGCTGACCAATAATTTCTTCTGGATTAAAGCTTTCTGCAATTCCAGAAACAATGGTTCTAACATCAATGCCAACATCAACTTTTAGTTTTAAAAGTTTTTTAGTTTTTGCTACTTTTTCTGCTTCTAAAATAGTTCCTATTCTGATGTCTAGTTTGGTGAAATCTTCAAAATCGATCGTTTCTTTTTGAGGTTCTACCACTCTTTTTTCATCTTCATTTGCTTTTTTAGTAGCAATTAATTTTTGTAGTTGCGCTTCAATGGTATCATCTTCAATTTTAGAAAATAATAACTCGGCAGCATTTATCTGATGATTTACGGGTAATAAAATGTCTTTTTCAGTTACGTTTTCCCAAGTTAAATGGTTATCAATATTTAAAATCGCTTTTAATTTATCCGAAGTAAAAGGTAAAAAAGGCTCAGAAACCACTGCCAATGCTGCAGAAATTTGCAACGCAACAAATAGAATTGTTTTCACACGTTCTTCATCAACTTTTATAACTTTCCAAGGTTCTTCATCGGCTAAATACTTGTTTCCAAGTCTTGCTAAATTCATTAATTCTTGGCTAGCTTCTCTAAATCTGTATCTTTCAATAGATTTTGCAATAATATTAGGAAACTCTTTTACAGCAGCTAAAGTATCTTCATCTACTTCTGTAAAATCATTTGGTTCAGGTAAAACGCCACCATAATATTTGTTGGTTAAAACTACTACACGATTGATAAAATTACCAAAAATAGCAACTAATTCATTATTGTTTTTTGCCTGAAAATCTTTCCAAGTAAAATCGTTGTCTTTACTTTCTGGCGCGTTTGCAGTTAATGTATAACGTAAAACATCTTGCTGATTTGGGAAATCTTCTAAATATTCGTGCAACCAAACTGCCCAGTTTTTAGAAGTTGATAATTTATT
>TARA_R110001606_G_scaffold360158_15_pt1 | contig 26585 bp, 28 predicted proteins | sample TARA_R110001606 | Tara Oceans TARA_R110001606 (sample SAMEA4398315) | marine metagenome | biome: Polar Biome; feature: [SRF] surface water layer (ENVO:00010504); material: water (ENVO:00002006), including particulate matter (ENVO:01000060) such as... | depth 5 m
CGGTTTTTACCGGTCGGTCCGATAGCGCTCCAACACCCAACGGCCCACCGGCCGCTCACGCAAATCCGCCAGTTGTTTGTCCAGCGCCGGCGGCAGGCTGCCTTCGGCGAACATGTCCCAGGGTGTGCCGGGCGGCGCGACCAGTGGCGCCAGCAGGCTGGCGGCGGCGATGTCCGCCAGGCTCAAGCGCCCGCCCACCAGGTACTCGCCGCCGCTGCGCGTCAATTGCGCCTCCAGCATGGCCAGCCCCTCTTCCAGACGCTGCTCCGAGCGCATCACCGCCTTCGGCTCGATGCGGTAAAGCCGCCGCGTCCCCTCGCGGGTGATCGGCGTCAGCCAACGCTGAATCGGTGCCGGCAGCCGGTAAGGATCGAGCATCGCATTCATCACCTCCGGGCGATCAATCACCTGACCATAGAGCCAGCGGCGCACGTGCACGCCGTAACGGTCCATCTGCTGTTCAAGCTCGATCATCGCGGCGCGCTGGTCGGCATCGGCCGGGGTCAGGCTGCGCTCCGGGTAATACTTCTCCAGGTAATAGGCGATTTTGGTGGAATCGCCCACCACCCGCTTGCCATCACGCAGAATCGGCAGCGTGTTGATGCGCGCCAACCATTGGCTGCGCAGCCGGTGCGGGCCGGGCAGCAGGTTGCGAATGCGGTATTCCAGCCCCTTGTGGTCAAGCTGCCAGCGCGACTTCTCGCAGTAGTGAGAAATCGGAAACTGATAGAGGATACGCTCGCTCATGGTGTCCTTCCCTCCTTGACTGGCCAGTCTAGCCGCGCCCGCCCCGCCGAGGGACGGCGCCAGAGCCTGTGCCGGCGGTCTCCCCAGCAACCCGGGGCGAGAAACAGTTCTGGCAAGTGGCGGAACAACCGCCGTGCCGGTCGCTTTTTGGGCACGCCTTGAGTAGCATTGCGCCCTCGAAAACGGAGGTGCGGATATGGGTATTCAATGCGGCATCGTGGGCCTGCCCAATGTGGGCAAATCCACGCTTTTCAACGCCTTGACCAAGGCCGGCATCGACGCCGAGAACTTTCCCTTTTGCACCATCGAGCCCAATACCGGGGTGGTGCCAGTGCCCGATCCGCGCCTGGACCGGCTCAGCGCCATCGTCAGCCCGGAAAAGGTGATTCCGGCGACCATGGAATTCGTCGACATCGCCGGCCTGGTGGCCGGTGCTTCCAAGGGCGAAGGCCTCGGCAACCAGTTCCTGGCCAACATTCGCGACACCGACGCCATCGCCCACGTGGTGCGCTGCTTCGATGACGAGAACGTGATTCACGTGGCCGGTAAAGTGTCGCCGCTGGACGACATCGAGATCATCAACACCGAACTGGCGCTGGCCGATCTGGATTCCGTGGAACGCGCCCACCAACGCGCCCAAAAAGCCGCCAAGGGCCAGAACAAGGAAGCCCAGGCCCTGATTCCGGTGTTGGAAAAACTGCTGCCGGTGCTCAACGAAGGCCAGCCGGCCCGCGCCGTCGACCTCAGCGACGACGACCGCAAAACCCTGCGCAGCCTCAACCTGCTCACCCTCAAACCGACCATGTACATCGCCAACGTGGACGAGGACGGCTTCGACAATAACCCGCTGCTGGACAAGGTCCGCGAACTGGCCGCCCAAGAGAACGCCTCGGTGGTGCCGATCTGCGCCAAGATCGAATCGGAAATCGCCGAACTCGACGACGAGGAAAAGGCCGACTTCCTCGCCGACCTGGGCATGGAAGAGCCGGGCCTGAGCCGGGTAATCCGCGCCGGTTACCAACTGCTCGGCCTGCAAACCTACTTCACCGCCGGCAAAAAGGAAGTGCGCGCCTGGACCGTGAAAGTCGGCGCCACCGCCCCGCAGGCCGCCGGCGTGATCCACACCGACTTCGAAAAAGGCTTTATCCGCGCCGAAGTCACCGCCTACGACGATTTCATCCAGTTCAATGGCGAACAGGGCGCCAAGGATGCCGGCAAGTGGCGCCTGGAAGGCAAGGAATACATCGTCCAGGACGGCGACGTGGTGCACTTCCGTTTCAACGTGTGATCACTGCCCGAGGCGCACGCTCAAGAGACGGCACCGGCCTCGAACAGATTCTGAATGATCGCCAGCAAGCCACGGTGCATGATGCGCCTCTCCTCTTCGGAGAGGCCGCGCACCGCCACTTCGTTGAGTTCCTCGGCGATCGGGATCAACTCGTCCTTAAGCGCGCGGCCTTTGTCGGTCAGGTAGATGTGCAGGTTTTTGCGATTGCCATCCTGATGCCGCCGCTCGATCAGCCCCTTTGCCTCCATCGCCTTGAGCGCGGTAAACGTGGTCGGCTCCATCAGCCCCACCTGCTCGCTAAGCTCCCGCTGCGTCAATCCTTCGGAATACCAGAGCACGCGCAAAAAGGACCAGTGCCCGAAACTGACCGAATACTCGGCCAGCCGCACTTGTAAGCTCTTTGCTAATACCCGTGCCGCGTCGCGCACCAGGTGGGCGAGGCGGTCCTCGGGGAATTCGCTTTGCCAGTGTTCCAGTATACGTTGTGCGGCGTGATCGTCTCGTCGGCCCATCAGAGAGTCCGTCTCCTTTTCCGATTGCGGTCAATTGTCCCGTGCATGATAGTGGATTTTTAAGTTAGTTTGCTAAGTAAATTGTCTTGCCGCTGCCTCGTCCTGGGCGGCGCGCCGTGCCGCGCATAGACTTGCCGTTCCCCGCAGTTCGCTCCCCGTTCACGAAACTTCTCCCGCCTGAGCCAGCCAATCCGCACCCCGGAAAATCGTCATACCAGCACGAGCGGCGCCCTTTTTGTCGTTTCCGGTGCCAGAAAAACCCGAAAAAAAGAAGTTGACAGCCCACCGGCAATTTATATTAGATATCTAACTTAGATAGCAAAGCATTTGTCCGCGACGCTTTCCAAACCAGTATTGGCCACCCCAGTTTGGTGGTCAGGCGGACCTTTTCAACGGCCTGCCCGAAGCAACGAAAACAGCGGTTCCGCGGGTCGATCCGGCCCGCGTTTTTTCCGCCTTAATCAATTATTGAGAGGCCATCTCAATAGTTAAGAACAACAACGCACGGCATCGCGATGCGCTCGCGGTGCCGGCAGACGGAGCCAGCCATGCAACAGATCAGGCACTTCATCAACGGCGAGTATGTGGAGTCCTCCAGCGGCCGCCGTTTCGACGATATCAACCCCGCCAATGGCGAGCGCATCGCCGAAGTGCACGAAGGCGGCCAGCGCGAGGTGGATGCCGCGGTGGCGGCGGCGCGCGCCGCGTTACAGGGCGACTGGGGGAGCATGCCGGTGGAACAACGCATGGCGCTGTTGCACAAGGTGGCCGACGGCATTACCGCGCGCTTCGATGAGTTTCTTGAAGCGGAGTGCCTGGACACCGGCAAACCCGCCGCCCTCGCCTCGCACATCGACATTCCCCGTGGCGCCGCCAACTTCAAAGTGTTCGCCGACCTGGTCAAGAACGTCGCCACCGAGAGCTTTGTGACCGACACTCCGGACGGCCACGGCGCACTCAATTACGCGGTGCGCAAACCCCGTGGCGTGATCGCCGTGGTGGCCCCTTGGAACCTGCCGCTGCTGCTGATGACCTGGAAAGTGGGCCCGGCGCTGGCCTGCGGCAACACCGTGGTGGTCAAGCCCTCGGAAGAAACCCCGCACACCGCGGCTCTGCTCGGCGAGGTGATGAACCAGGCCGGCATTCCCAAAGGGGTCTATAACGTGGTCCATGGCTTCGGCCCGCAATCCGCCGGTGAATACCTGACTCGCCATCCGCACATCGACGGCATCACCTTCACCGGCGAAACCGGTACCGGACGCGCCATCATGCAAGCCGCTTCGCAATCCCTGCTGCCCCTCTCCTTTGAACTGGGCGGCAAGAACAGCGCCGTGGTGTTCGCCGACGCCGATCTCGATAAAGCCATCGAAGGCACCCTTCGCTCGGCCTTCGCCAACTGCGGCCAGGTGTGCCTGGGCACCGAACGCGTGTACGTGGAGCGCCCTTTGTTTGACGCCTTCGTCGACCGACTCAAACAAGGCGCGGAACAACTGCGGCCGGGCTGGTGGCGCGACGAAGGCGTCAGCTTTGGTCCGCTGGTCAGCCACGCGCATCGGGACAAGGTGCTCTCTTACTACGAAACCGCGCGCCGCGACGGCGCCACCGTGGTCACCGGCGGTGGCGTACCGGAGATGCCCGGGGCGCTGGCCAACGGCGCCTGGGTGCAACCCACGATCTGGACCGGGCTGCCGGCCCACTCGGCGGTGCTCAATGACGAGATCTTCGGCCCGTGCTGCCACATCCAGCCGTTCGATGACGAAGACGACGTGATTGAACAGGTCAACGACACCCCCTATGGCCTGGCCTGCGCGCTGTGGACCGAAAACCTCGCCCGCGCCCATCGGGTGGCACCGCGTATCGACGTTGGGCTGTGCTGGGTCAATAGCTGGTTTCTGCGTGATCTGCGCACTCCGTTTGGCGGCAGCAAACAATCCGGCATTGGCCGCGAAGGTGGCGTGCACGGCCTCGAGTTCTACAGCGAGCTTTCCAACGTCTGCATCAAGCTGTGAGCGCAACCCGCGCCCATCGAGCCACCAGGGCATGTCACGCACCGGCATGACAAGAATCGAGATGACACGAGTCGATATGAAAAGCACGGATATGGAAAAAAACCGCATTGAACACTATGGCGATGAGCTGTTTCAGGCATTGCGAGATCGGCGCGCGATCGCGCCGATCACCGAGCGGCAAGCGGACCTGAGCCTGGAAGACGCCTACCGCATCTCGCTGCGTCTGCTGGAACGGCGCCTGGCGGAAGGGGAAAAAGTCATCGGCAAGAAAATCGGCGTCACCAGCACCGCCGTGCAACGCATGCTGAACGTGCACCAGCCGGATTTCGGCTATCTCACCGACACCATGGTGTATGGCCACGGCGATGCCCTGCCCATCGGGGGCGAACTGATTCAACCCAAAGCAGAGGGCGAAATCGCTTTCGTGCTCAAACGTGACCTGAGCGGTCCCGGCATCACCAACGCCGACGTTCTCGCCGCCACGGAATGCGTGATGCCCTGCTTCGAAATCGTCGATTCCCGTATTCGCGATTGGAACATCACGATTCAGGACACGATCGCGGACAACGCCTCCTGTGGGCTGTTCGTGCTCGGCGACCAGGCGGTGTCGCCGCACCGCGTGGACCTCGCCACCTGCGGCATGGTGGTGGAGAAAAACGGCTCGGTCATCAGCACCGGTGCCGGCGCCGCCGCCCTCGGCTCGCCCGTGAACTGTGTTGCCTGGCTGGCCAATACGCTGGGCCGGCTTGGCACCTCTTTGAAAGCCGGCGAGGTGATTCTTTCCGGCTCCCTGGTACCACTGGAACCGGTGCGCCCGGGCGATCACATGCGCGTTGATATCGGCGGTATTGGCAGCGCCTCGGTACGCTTTATTTAAAGGATTCTCGGTAATGAGTAAGAAACTGAAAGCAGCGATTATCGGTTCGGGCAATATCGGCACCGATCTGATGATCAAGATTCTGCGCCACGGGCAGCATCTTGAAGTGGCGGCCCTGGTTGGCATCGACGCCGCCTCCGATGGCCTGGAGCGCGCCCGGCGTCTCGGCGTGCCGACCACCCACGAGGGCGTGGAAGGCCTCGCCCGCCTGCCCGAATTTGACCAGATTCAGGTGGTGTTCGACGCCACCTCCGCCGGTGCCCACCTGCACAACGAGGCGTTTCTGCGCGCCAGGAAACCCGCTCTGCGCATCATCGATCTGACCCCGGCGGCCATCGGTCCTTATTGCGTGCCGGTGGTCAACCTGGAACAGAACCTGAACGCCACCAACGTCAATATGGTGACCTGCGGCGGCCAGGCCACCATTCCCATGGTGGCGGCGGTGTCCCGGGTCGCCAAGGTGCACTACGCCGAGATCGTGGCTTCCATCGCCAGCAAATCCGCCGGCCCCGGCACCCGCGCCAACATCGACGAGTTCACCGAAACCACCTCGAAGGCCATTGAGGTGATCGGCGGCGCGCAACGGGGCAAGGCGATCATCGTCCTCAACCCGGCCGAGCCGCCGCTGATCATGCGCGACACCGTCTATGTGCTCTCCGAAGCCGCCGACCGCGCGCGCATCGAAGCCTCGGTGCGGGAAATGGCCCAGGCGGTGGCCGCCTATGTGCCCGGATACCGCCTCAAGCAAGCCGTCCAGTTTGACGACATTGCCGCCGACGCCCCGCTCAACCTGCCCGGCGTCGGCCGCTTCCATGGCCTCAAGACGTCCATCTTTCTGGAGGTGGAAGGCGCCGCCCACTATCTGCCCGCCTACGCCGGCAATCTGGACATCATGACCTCGGCGGCTCTGGCCACCGCCGAGCGCATCGCTGCGGCCATCGCAGGGGGAGCCTGAGTATGTATTTCGATCCTGGTAAGAAACTGTATATCTCCGACGTCACCTTGCGCGATGGCAGCCACGCCATTCGCCACCAATACTCCATCGACAACGTGCAAGCAATTGCCCGGCAACTGGACCGCGCTGGCGTGGACAGCATCGAGGTGGCCCACGGCGACGGGCTGCAGGGCTCCAGTTTCAATTATGGTTTCGCCGCGCACACCGATCTGAAATGGATCGAGGCGGTCGCCGACGTCATCGAGCGGGCCCGCATCGCCACCTTGTTGCTGCCGGGCATCGGCACCGTGCATGACTTGAAAGCGGCCTATCGCGCCGGTGCAAGGGTGGTGCGCGTGGCCACGCACTGCACCGAAGCGGATGTCTCCAGGCAGCACATCGAAGCGGCTCGCGAGCTGGGCATGGACACAGTCGGTTTTCTGATGATGAGCCACATGACCAGCGCCGAAAACCTGGCGACACAGGCCAAACTGATGGAGAGCTACGGCGCCACCTGCATCTATGTGGTGGACTCCGGCGGTGCGCTCGGCATGCAGGACGTGCGTGATCGTTTCCGTGCGCTGAAATCGGCGCTCAAAGCCGAAACCCACACCGGCATGCACGCCCATCACAACCTGGGGCTGGGCGTGGCCAATTCGATCGTGGCGGTGGAAGAAGGCTGTGATCGCGTCGACGCCAGCCTGGCGGGCATGGGCGCCGGCGCCGGCAACGCGCCGCTGGAAGTGTTCATCGCCGCCGCCGAAAAGCTCGGCTGGCAGCACGGATGCGACCTGTACACGCTGATGGACGCCGCCGACGACATCGTGCGCCCCTTGCAAGACCGGCCGGTGCGGGTAGACCGCGAGACCCTCGCACTGGGCTATGCCGGCGTCTATTCCAGCTTCCTGCGCCATTCCGAAGTGGCGGCGCGAAAATACGGCCTGAAGACCGTGGACATTCTGGTTGAGCTGGGCAAACGGCGCATGGTCGGCGGCCAGGAAGACATGATCGTCGACGTGGCACTGGATCTGCTCGCCGAGCAAGGCAAGGAGGCGCGCGGATGAGAACGCTGACCGAAGAGCAGATGCTAGCCCTGGCGGAACGGGTGGAAAACGCGGAACTGAACCGTACCGCCATCGCCAAGGTCACCGTCGATTACCCGGACATGACGTTCGCCGACGCCTATGACGTGCAGTGGGAAATTCAGCGCCGCAAACGCGAGCGCGGCCATCGTTTGGCCGGCATGAAGATGGGACTGACGTCGCGGGCCAAGATGGCGCAGATGGGCGTCGAAACACCGATCTACGGCTTTCTCGCCGACTATTTCGCAATCCCCGAAGGCGGCGAAATTCGCTGCGACGAGTTGATCCATCCCAAAATCGAGGCGGAGCTCGCGTTCGTGACCAAGGCGCCGCTGCGCGGACCCGGCTGCCACATCGGCGATGTGCTGGCCGCCACCGACTTTGTCATTCCAGCGGTGGAAGTGATCGATTCGCGCTACCAGAATTTCGATTTCGATCTGGTCAGCGTGGTGGCGGACAACGCCTCCTCGTCGCGCTTCGTCACCGGCGGGCGCAGCGCCGACGTCGCCGGCCTGGATCTGACCACGCTGGGCGTGGTGGTGGAGAAGAACGGCGAAGTGGTGGAAGTCGGCGCCGGCGCGGCAGTGCTGGGCCATCCCGCCGCCAGCGTGGCGATGCTCGCCAACCTGCTCGCCGAACGGGATCAATACCTGCCCGCCGGCAGCTTCGTCATGACCGGCGGCATCACCGCCGCCATCGCCGTGCAACCCGGCGATGCCATCCATGTGCGCTATCAGGGCCTGGGGTCGATCTCCATGCGGATCGCTTAGGGCCGGGAGAAAAAAATGCCTTTACTACAAGTCACCATCGTCGAAGGACGCGACGCGCAACTCAAGGAACAACTGATCGGCAACCTCACCGATACCGTGGTGCACACCCTATCGGTGAAGCCGGAATCGGTACGCGTGTTGCTGCAAGAGATGCCAAAAACCCACTGGGGCACGGCGGGCCAGTCGATGGCGAAGCGCGATGCGACATTAACCAAGGGAGATGAGCAATGAGCGATGAGAACCCTGAACTTGGCCTGCGCATCAATGCCGGCGGCATCGAAACCAATTACCACGACGCCGGCGAACACGACGGCGTTCCGGTGCTGCTGCTGCACGGTTCCGGCCCCGGCGTCACCGCGTGGGCGAACTGGCGGCTGAACATCGCCGAGCTGGCGAAGCAACGCCGCGTACTGGCACCGGACATGGTCGGTTTCGGCTACACCGATCGCCCCGATGGCGTTCAGTACAACCTGGACACCTGGGTCAAACACGCGGTGGATTTCCTTGATGCGCTGGGCGTGAAGCAAGCCGACGTGGTGGGCAATTCCTACGGCGGCGCGCTGGCCCTGGCATTGGCCATCCGCCACCCGCAACGGGTCCGGCGCCTGGTGTTGATGGGGGCCGCCGGTGTCGACTTCGAGCTGACCCCGGGCCTGGACGCGGTGTGGGGCTATACGCCCTCGGTGCAGGGCATGCGCGAATTGATGGAAAGTTTTGCCTACGACAACAGCTTGCTCAGCGACGAACTGGCGGAGCTGCGCTACCGGGCAAGCGTGCGTCCCGGCTACCAGGAGGCCTTCTCGCGGATGTTCCCGGCGCCACGGCAACGCTGGGTACGGGCGTTAGCCAGCAACGAATCGGATATCCGCGCCCTGCCCCATGAAGCGCTGATCGTGCACGGCCGCGAAGACCGCATCGTGCCGCCGATTACCTCGCGCACCTTGTTCGATCTGATCGAGCGCGCGCAACTTCATTTGTTCGGACGCTGCGGTCACTGGACACAGATCGAGCACGCCGCGCGGTTCAACAAGCTGGTGAACGACTTCCTCGGCGAAGCCACCGCGCAATGAACAGGCGGCCGGCGAGCCGCACAGTGAACCCATAAGGACACAGCAATGACCACGCTGATTGCAACCAGCCGCGACTACGGCGCCTTGATTAAAGAAGATCGCGTGCACAGCGCCATCTTTACCGACGAACAGATCTTTCAAGATGAGATGGAACGCATTTTCCATCGCACCTGGCTGTTCGCGCTGCACGAAAGCGAAGTCCCCAAGCACGGCGACTTCAAACGCCTGCAACTGGGCCGTTTTCCGATCATCGCCACCCGCGACGGTGACGGCCAGATTCAACTGCTTATCAACCGTTGCCGGCATCGGGGCGCGCAGGTGTGTGAGGCGATGCGCGGCAACGCCAAGCGCTTTCAGTGCTGGTATCACGGCTGGACCTACGACAGCAAAGGCGATCTGGTCGGCGTCACCGGCGCGGAAGCCTACGATCAGAAATTCGATCCCGAGCAGCACGGCCTGACCCGCGTGCCACGGGTGGACAGCTACCGAGGCTTCGTTTTCGCCAGCTTCGACGAACAGGCCATGGACCTGCGCCAGTATCTCGGCGCCACACTGAAATACTTCGACATCATGGTCGATGCGTCCCCCACCGGAGAATTGCAAGTGAAGCCCGGCGTGGTCAATCGCACCCGTTACCGTGGCAACTGGAAGCAGGTGGGCATGGACGGTTACCACCCGCACTACGTTCATATGTCGGTGTTCAAGATTTTCAGCAAGAGAGAGAACACCACCGGCTCGGCGGTGGGTGCCCTGCATCTGGAGGACCCGTTCGCGGACAGCTCCTCAAGCCGTACACGCGGATTTGAGTATGGCCACGCCTGCCTGGATTTCCGTGCCCAGCGGCGGCCTCATGCCGAGCAATCCATTGAGGACCTGCGCGCCAGCGACGACGGCCGGCGGTACGTGGAGGATATGATCACCGCCCACGGCGAAGAGCACGCCAAGGAACTGATCGCCTGGCACGGCGACCCGCACCTGGGCGTGTTTCCCAATCTGCAGCTGATCCACGACCACGTTCGAGTGGTGGTGCCGATCAGCCCGGGGGAAACCGAAGTACTGATGTACCCGGTGTTTCTTAAAGGCGTCGGCGACAGCATTAATGAAAAGCGACTGCGCGCCCATGAAGCCTTCTATGGACCCGCCGCCGCCGGCTCGCCGGATGACGCGGAAATCTTCGAGCGCACCCAGCGCGGGCTGATCGCCGACGCCGATCCCTGGGTGTTGCTGGGCCGCGGCCTGGGCCGCGAAGAACAGGACGAGGACGGCAGCGTCGCCGCCTGCATAAGCGATGAAACCACCCAGCGCGCGCAAATGCAGGAATGGAAACGACTGATGACCCGGCGTTGAAGCCGGGCATGCACGCACAGATTCGGAGCACAAGAGAATGGCAAAACAGATCGTGAACGCGGCACCCGAGGCAGTCACTACCGGCCTTGTCGATACCGCGACCCAGCAACGTCTGGAGAGATTTCTGACCTATGAGGCGGCGCTCATGGACGAGCATCAGTACGACACCTGGATGGCCCTTTGGGAAGGCAATGACATCCGCTACTGGGTGCCGTGCAACGATGACGATCAGGACCCCTCTTCCGGCATCGCGATCATCTATGACGATCGCAGCCAGCTGGAAGAACGCATTATGCGTCTCAAGGACAAGACCGCTCACGCCTATCGGCCACAGGCCAGGCTGAACCGCAATATCGGCGGCGTGGTGGCGGTATCCCGCGAGCAGGACATTGTCGAAGTGGCCAGCAATTTCGTACTCGGTGAAATCCGGGTCGGAGTGCAGAACATCTGGTTTGGCAAATGTCTGTATCGACTGCACGACAGCGGGGAAACGTTCCGCCTGCTCAGTAAAAAGGTGATGTTACTGAACAACGATGAGGCGATGCCGAATCTGACTTTTCTGGTGTGACCGGAAAGGCCGGATCGGGCAACCGAGGGCAATGGGGCCAGTCCACCCCATCGCCATCGCCTTGCCCGAAAACGGAAACGGGCGCTTTGCGGCCCGAAAATAACGACACAGAGCAATTTATACAATAATCACGGAGGCTCACTATGATCCATTCATTACGGCGGCTGACCCGCCCTCGTTACGTCCGTTACGCCTTGATCGCCTTGTTCACCGGCGCCAGCGCGGTGGCGACGGCGGCGCCCGATGTCGATGACTCGCCGGTGGACGTCACCATCGCCGGCTATTCATCCGGCGGCCAGGTGTCGGTGTTCGGCGAAGGCGTCATCGATGCGGTTCGTCGCACCTACGACAACTCCAGCATCGTCTATGAACCGGGCAACCCAGCCGGCGCACTGGAATATCTGCGCACCGGCCGCCGGCCGTTCGCTCTGGAAAGCATGATCGAACCGCGCATGGCCTTTAATGGCCGTGCTCCGTTCCGCCAGAAATACGAAAAGGGAACGATTACCGGCGTGTTGAACGGCTCTCCGGACGTGTTCGCCCTGGCGGTATACGCACGTCAGGAATTCCTCGATAAGTACGACATCAAGAGCTTCGACGATCTGATCAAAAAGCAGGTACCCATGCGGGTGTCGGTAAACCAGCCGGGGAACCTGTGGGTACGCGAGCACGTGCGCTCGTTGCTTTCTTACTACGATAAGCAAATGAGCGACATCGAGAAATGGGGCGGCAAACTGGTGGCCTTGCCCACCGGCGCCTCCAACGATCTGATGCGCGATGGCCGTCTTGACGTGGTGATTACCGGCGGTGTCACGCCGGCCGGGTCCATCGTCGAGTTGGGCAGCGTGCAAAAGATCGGCTTCGTGCCGCTGGGCAAGAAGCTGGCGAGCTATGTCGCCGACGACCTGGGCCTCAAGGTCGGCGAAATTCCCGCCGACTCCTACGAATTCCAGAAGCAACCGCTCTACGTGCCGTTCACCAGCTTCGTGATCGTAGCCGGCCCGGAAGCCACCTTCGAGGATGCCTACAAGCTGGCTAAATCCATGTATCAGCAGATTGATCGCTATCAATCGCTGCACCCGGCCTTGGCCAAGGCAAGCCGTGAGCGTCTGCCGGATCTCGGCTACCTCAAGCTGCATCCAGGTGCCGAAGCGTTTTATCGGGAAGTCGGTTTAATCAAGTAAACAGGCGGCGTTCAAGGTAGCGGCATGAGCCGCCGTGACAGGACGGCACCCCGTTGAAGCGGGTCGCGGTAGAGATTTCAGGGAGAGAAAGAAAAGGGCCAAAACCTGCTGCAACAGGTTTGGCCCGGTACTGCCTTACGCTTTTCAAATACTGAGAAAGGTTATCAATCTCAGAGAAAAAGAACAAGGACACTAACAATGAAACAGACAATCAACAGCACCCGCACACCGCTGGGTACCGTGGCGATACCAGCACTGGTGATTGGCGCCCTGGCCGTGGCCATGGGCTTGCAAACCGCGCGCGCCGACAGCGATCTGGATCAGAGAGTGCGTAAGCTGGAGCAGGAACTGGAAGCCGTGAAAGCTGAGAAAGCCAGCGACGGCAACCTGGTGACCATCAAACAGCGCGGTGGCCGCATGCTGCTCTCCAGCGGCGATGGCAACTTCACCGCCCGGGTCGGTGGCCGCATTCTGATGGACACCGCGTGGTACAACGAAGACGGCGAACCGATGGGCAATGGCACACGCTTTCGGCAAGCACGCCTGGAAGCCGCCGGCACGCTCTACAGCGACTGGTCCTACGTGTTCCAGTACGACTTCACCAACAGCGGCGAGGGCGGCATCAAGGAAGCCTACCTGGGTTATAACGGCTTTAAGTTCGCCAATACCGCCCTGCATTTATCGTTGGGGAACCGCTTTCTGCCGTTCGGCTTCCTGGGGCAGCAGAGCCCCAAGTACACCATGTTCATGGAGCAACCCACCGCCAGCCTGGTGCTGGGTGCCGGCGCGCGGCGGCTTGGCTTGCGCAGCGATCTGATCGGCAACCGCTGGCGCTGGAGTATCGCCGCCACCCAGGCGCCACTGGGCAGCCGTGCCAGCGACGCCAACGCGGACGACCCGGTGGACATCGCCACGCAGTTCACCTTCAACCCGATCCAGGCAACCAACCATGTGCTCAACCTGGGGGTCTCCTTGCGGCGCCAATCCGCTAAGGGCTCCGATGATTTCCGCCTGCGCGCCCGGCCGCAAACCTACTTGAGCCCTTTCCGGCCGGTGGACACCGGCGCGTTCGTCTCCGACGGCTTCACCGCCGGTGGCGTTCAACTGATGTACCTGCACGGCCCGTTCGAACTGGAAACCGAGTATTTCCAACAGAAGTTCGATCAAATCGAAGGCGGCCCGGGCGATGGCGAGAAGCCTGAATTCAAGGGTGGCTACGTTCAGGCCGGCTATTTCCTGACCGGCGAGAGCCGCGCCTACAAACCCGGCGAGGACGTCTTCGGGCCGCCCACTCCGGCACGCAGCCTGAGCCAGGGCGGGCTCGGCGCCTGGCAGGTGGCCGCCAGCTACAGCACTTTGGAGCTCACCGACAGCAACATCGACGGCGGCCAGATCGACATGATGATGCTAGGCCTGAACTGGTTCCCGGAGCAGCGTCTGCGCTTTTCGCTGGAGTACGGCAACGTGCTTGATGTGGAAGGCGGCCCCTACGATGGCGACCAGCCCAGCTTCGTTCAGGCACGGGCGCAGGTCGAATGGTAGCACCCAGGTAATCCAACCCGGGCCGGCTTCCGGCGGAGGAACCGGCTCCTATTTGTTCACCGCCATTGCGCCCGCTCACCGGCGGGCGCAACGCACCATCAAACAGGTGTTGCAATGCGATACGTAAAAAGATCTCTCTGGCTTTTGTTTCAAATGGGCAACAAGGTGCCCATGGATCGCTATAAGTACGCCTTCTTCGCGCTGCTTGCGGTGCCATTGACGCTGTTCGAGGTCTGGTACGCCCTCGCTGGAGAGATTGGCCGATTGGAATTGGCGATCATTTTTGTCGTGCCGATGTACGTGATTTCATTTCTGGCGATCAGTTACGCACCGGACGTGAATCGCAGCACCATCGGCGACTACCTGCTCTCCCTGACCAGCCTGATCGCCGGCGTCTACCTTATAACCCAGATGGACCGCTATCACGACTGGATCAGCGGCTTGAGCTACTTCACCGTCTGGGACCAGGTCGCCGCCGCCGCGTATCTGATATTGACCCTGGAGTTGCTGCGTCGTTGCGTGGGCCCGGGCATTTCGGTGGTGGTCTGGCTGGTGATCGGCTACTGCCTGCTCGGCCATCACCTGAGCGGATTTTTCAGCCATCGCGGTCTGAGCTGGCACTATCTTCTTGAAGTATTGATGGTCTCCCCCCAGGACGGGGGGCTGTTTTCGGCACCCATTCAGGTTGCCGCGGTGTACGCTTTTCTGTTCGTGACCTTCGGTAAATTTCTGGAAAAAAGCGGCGGCGGCGATTTCTTTTTTAATCTGGCGGCGCTGATCGCCGGCCGTCGTTCCGGCGGCTCCGCCAAGGTCGCCATTACCTCCAGCGGTCTGTTCGGGATGATCTCCGGCAGCCCCGCGTCCGACGTGATGACCACCGGTTCGATCACTATCCCGATGATGAAGCGTGCCGGTTATACCGGTCGCGTGGCCGGCGCCATCGAGGCGGTGGCCTGCACCGGCGGCGCGCTGTTGCCGCCAGTGATGGGGGCGGTGGTGTTTCTAATGGTGGAATTCACCGGCATTCCCTATAAGGAAGTGCTGCTTTCGATTCTTGCCTCCTCAGTCCTTTATTACGTGTGCATCTACGTTCAGGTGCACTGCTATTCCTGCCGGCGTCAGGTGGGGCGCATCGATGCCAGCCTGATTCCCTCATTGTGGACCGTGGTGCGCACCGGCTGGATTTTCGTGATTCCCATGGGCCTGCTGGTCTATTACATGCTCAACGGGCACACGCCCGCGCTGGCGGCCACCTTCGCGCTGATCGCGGTGATCCTCGCCAGTTGGGGCATCCCGGGTAAACGCCTTGGCCCACGCAAGCTGATCGAAGGCTGTGTGGAGGTATGCACCGCCATCGCACCGTTGATCGCCGCCGTGGCCGGCGCCGGCATTCTGATGCTGGGCCTGAATATTACCGGCCTGGTGTCCAAGCTTTCGGCGCTGATCTTCAGTGTCGCGGAAGTGAATATCTTCCTGGCGCTGGCCGCGGCCGCGGTCGTCACCATTATCTGCGGCATGGGCATGCCAGTGGTGGCGGTCTATTCCCTGGTGGCGGTGATGGTGGCACCGGCCCTGGTTGACGCCGGTCTGATGCCGATCCAGGCGCATCTGTTTCTGATTTTCTTCGCGGTAGCCTCTTATCTGACGCCGCCGGTGGCGGTCGCCGCCTACGTGGCCAGTACCATCGCCGACGAGCGGCCAATGACGGTGGCGGTGACCGCCGCGCGTGTCGGCATGGTGGTGTTCGCGCTGCCTTTCGCGTTCGTCTACAACCCGGGAATGCTGCTGATCGGCGAGTGGCAAACGATAGTCTTCGACATCGTCAAAGTGACGGTGGCGGTGTGTGTGCTCGCGGTGGCGGCGGAAGGCTGGTACCACGGCATTCTGAAATCCTGGGTGCGAGCCCTGTTGATCGCGGTCGCCCTGCTTGGCTTCTCATCATTCAACCTGATCGGTGTGGCCGGCCTCTGCCTGGCGGCGGCGTACCTGATCAGCAAACGCCTGCGGCCGGCACTGGACGGCCCGCTTCCCCCCTCTTCCGGCAATCAAAAAGTGGAGACCTGGCAATGATTCATTTGCACGATATCTGCTATCTGCGCCTGGGCTGCCAGGACCTGGATCAAATGGTGGACTTCGCCACCCGCATCCTCGGCCTGGAACTGCGCGAGCGCACCGACACGCACGCCTATCTGCGCGGCGACGACAGCACCTATAACCTGTGCTATATCCAGGGCGACGCCGACTATGACGCGTCCGCCTTCCAACTGCGCACGCTGGATCAACTGGACGACGCCGAGCGCCAGCTCAGCGCCGAAGGGTTTGCCGTGCACCGCGGTACGCCAGCGGAGTGCGAGGAGCGCCACGTCGAAGCCTTCATCGGCTTCACCGACCGCAACGACAACCGCCTGGAACTGGTTTATCGCCACCACCGCACCGGGGTGCGCTATTTTCCGGCGCGCGACGCCGGCATCACTGAATTCGGTCACTTCGGCCTGCACAGCCGCGACATCGAACGGGATCTGTCTTTCTGGACCGCGTTCATGGATGCGCGCATCAGTGATCGCATTGGCGAGGGCGCCTTGCTGCGTATCGACGAGGTACACCACAAGATCGCCCTGTTCCCTTCGGAGAAAAGCGGTATCCAGCACGTCAATTTTCAGGTGGCGGGCATCGATGACGTGATGCGCTCCTGGTACTTCCTGAAAGAAAACGACATTCCCATTGTGTTCGGTCCCGGCCGCCACCCCACTTCCACCGCCATGTTCATTTACTTCATGGGCCCGGATAACCGGGTCTACGAGTATTCCGCCGGCGTGAAGCGGATTACCGATGAGGGCGCCTATACGCCGCGCCAGTTCGAGATGAAACCGTCTTCGTTCTGTATGTGGGGGGCGCGCCCCAACGTGGAAGAATTCAGCGAATAGCGTGGCGCCGACAACGCCAACAACGACTCCAGGGAGAAGTGCCATGAGTGCTTATGGTTGCAAACGATTCGAGAACAAAGTGGCGGTTGTCACCGGCGCGGGCCAGGGCATTGGTCTGGCCAGCGCCTGGCGGCTGGCCCGCGAAGGCGCCAAGGTAGTGCTCGCCGATAAAGCCGAAGCGCCTGCCCAGGCGGCGGCGGAGGCGATACGCGCCGCCGGCCACCCGGTGGCGGTGGCGATCGCCGATCTGTCCACTTTTGATGGCGCGGTGAGCGCCATGGATTTGGCGCACGTTGCCTTCGGCAAGGTGGATGTCCTGGTCAATAACGTTGGCGGCACGATCTGGAAAAAGCCGTTCTGGCACTACAGTGAGGAGGAGATCCGTGCCGAGGTGGAGCGCTCGTTCTGGCCGCCGCTCTGGTGTTGCCGGGCGGTGATCGAACACATGCGCGAGCGCGGCGGCGCCATTGTCAACGTGGGCTCCAATGCCACCATGGGCATCTTCCGCATTCCCTACTCCGCCTCCAAGGGCGGCGTCGCCGCGCTCACCACCGCTTTGGCGGTGGAGCTTGCCGACTTCAATATTCGCGTCAATTGCGTATCGCCGGGCAACACCGCCGTCAAGGAGCGCCCCACACCACGTCTGGAGCGCCAATTAAGCGACCAGGAAAAACGCTGGAACCAGCAGTTCTACGACTACGTCAGCCGCGAGGGGCTGTTCGAGCGCGCCGCCAGCGTGGATGAACAGGCCGCCGCCATTGCCTTTCTTGCCTCCGACGATGCCTCCTATATCACCGGCGAAGTCATCGACACCGGCAAGCGCGGCATGCGCATTTCCACCGTCACCGGCGGAGTGGACGAGTGACCCGGTGGGCCGGAGAGCCTGAACATGGATGAACTCAACGCCACCCTACCGATCGGCCTGGCGCTGCTCTCATCGGTGATGTTCGCGCTCACCTTCCTGCTGGTTCGGGTGGGTGTTAAAAGCGCCTCCAGCGCCACCGCGTTGTGGATCACTCTGTCCATCAATGTGCTGTTTCTGTGGGTGTGGAGCCTGCTGACCCAAGAGGTGCATCTTCGGGACTGGTGGCAATGGCGATACTTTTTCCTGTCCGGCATGTTCGCGCCGTTGCTTGGCCGGCTGTTTCAGTTTCAGGGCATGGCACGGCTCGGTGCCAACATCACCACGCCATTGACGCTCACCCACCCGGTGATTTCGGTGATTCTGGCGATCGCCTTTCTTGACGAACGGATCACGCCTCTGGGGTTCCTGGGCGCGCTGCTGGTGGTGATGGGCAGTGTTGCCGTCGGCGCCGAGGGCGGTCGCAACGATACCCGCAGCCTGGCCCGGGTACCGCGCCGTTATTTGCTTCTGCCCGCGGCGGCGGCGCTCAGCTACGGCATTTCCATTGTGCTGCGCAAGGTCGGCATCGACATCGGCGCCGACCCGATCACCGCCGCCGCGGTGACCTGCACCTCATCCTGGCTGTTCGCCACGCTCTATTTCCTGCTCAGCGGCTCGTTCGCAAGCATACGCTGCAGCCGCAACGAGTTCGGCTACTTCGTGCTGGCCGGTGTGTTCTCAGCACTTGGCCCGGTGCTGTTATACGCCGCGCTGCAACGCCAGGACCTGGTGGTCGTCGCGCCACTGGCGTCAACCACGCCGCTGTTCGTGCTGCTGATGTCCTACATTTTTCTGCGCGCCGACGAAATTTTTACCCGCCAGGTTATCGCCGGCACTGTCGCCACCGTATCCGGCGTGGTGCTGGTAACGGCCTATGGCCTGGCTTGAGAAACTCAGGAGTTGCCATGAATTGTGTTATCAATCTGTCCCGTTTCTACGTCTGCGAACTCGATCAACTGGGCGACGGAGAGATTGTTCAGATCACGCCACCGGCGCGCCCTCCGATCGCGGTGTTTCGCGTCGATGATCAGCTTTACGCCACCGACGACACCTGCACCCACGGCCAGGCGTTGCTCTCCGAAGGCGACGTCGACGACGACTTCGTGGTCGAGTGCCCCTGGCACGGCGGCACCTTCGACATCCGCACCGGCGAAGCCTTGTCGTTTCCCTGCGTGCTGCCACTCAAGGTGTATCCGGTTCAGCTCGAGGACGGCAAGGTCTATGTCGATGTACTGGCCGGCGCGGTCAAGGCCGGATAGGGAGGCGACATCATGATCGATATGCATACCCACGTGGTGCCGGCGGATTTTCCCGCCTACCCGGGCAAGCAGCTTGGCCACGCCTGGCCTTGCATGCACTGTGGTGAGCACCACCGCACGGTGATGATCGGTGGCAAACCGTTCCGCCAGGTTGAAGACAACGCCTGGGACCCGCGCCGGCGGATTGACGAAATGGCCGCCGAAGGCGTCGCCGTACAAGTGCTCTCGCCCATGCCCGAGTTACTGTCCTATTGGTTCGAGCTGCCCGATGCGCTGGCCTTTGGCCGCCATATCAACGGCACCATCGCCGCGATGGTCGCCCATGACCCCAGCCACTTCCACGGCCTCGGCATGGTGCCCCTGCAGGACCCGCAGCGCGCCGCCCGGGAAGTGCGTTCATTGAAGCACGAGTTCGGCCTGCGCGGCGTCGAAGCAGGCTCCAATATCAACGGCATCGCCCTGGCGGATCGCCGCTTCGACCCGTTTTTTCAAGCGCTCGAAGAAGAGGACATGTGCTTGTTCGTGCACGCGCTGCACCCCACCACCGAACGTCTGTACGGCCCCGCGTTGATGGAAGCCCTGGTGGCCTTTCCCAACGAAAACGGCCTCGGCATCGCCGCCTTTATCGCCAATGGCGTGCTGGACCGCTTTCCCCGCCTGCGGGTCGCGTTCAGCCACGGTGGCGGTTCATTCCCAATGATCCTGCCGCGTCTGCAGCATGGCTGGCACAGCAACGCGGCGCTGCGCGACACCATGCCACATGCCCCCGAGGAGACCGCCCGGCGCTTCTGGTACGACACCCTGGTGTACAGCGAGCAGGCCCTGGCGTACCTGATCCAGGTGTATGGCCATGAACGCCTGATGGTGGGCAGTGACTATCCGTTCGTGATCCGCGAGCGCGACCCCGGCCACCGCCTGCTCGGGCTTGAGCTCGACGATGCCCAGCGGCGCGCGCTGTTGACCGACAACGCCCGGCACTTCCTCGCCATTGCCGACGCCTCCAACCGTTAACCGACAGGACCCCGTCACTATGCCGACGATTCATCTTCATAACAGCGAGCTCGCTTTCGAACAGACCGCCGAGCATGACTGCCTGCTTCGTGCCGGTCTGAGCGCCGGCCTGGGCCTCGCTTACGAGTGCAATTCCGGTGGCTGCGGAAGCTGCAAATTCGAGCTGCTGGAGGGCGAGGTGGAAGAACTGTGGGAGCAGGCGCCCGGGCTCACCGAAAGAGATAAAAAGAAGGGCCGCAAATTGGCGTGCCAGTGCCGCGCGGCCGGCGATGTCACCATCAAGATGCGTGTCGACGACAGCTACCGGCCGGCCTGCCCGCCGCGCCGCCTGCAAGCCACTTTGGAACAGCGCCGCGAACTGACCGCGGACATCGTGGAATTTCGCTTTCGCACCGCCGTCGCCGCGCGCTTTTTACCCGGCCAGTACGCCATGTTGCATCTGCAGGGCCACGCCGCGCCAAGAGCCTATTCAATGAGCAATCTGGCCAACGACGACGGTGTCTGGGAATTCTGGATTCGCCGCAAACCCGGTGGCCAGGTCAGCGGCGCGCTGTTCGACCATCTTCAGCCCGGGGATCGCATCGAACTGGACGGCCCTTACGGCCTGGCTCACCTGCAACCGGAATCCCCCCGCGACGTGCTGTGCATTGCCGGCGGCTCGGGGATTTCGCCGGTGCTCTCCATCGCCCGCGGGGTGCTGGCCGAGCCCTTACTGGACGGCCGCCGCGTGCACTTCTTCTTTGGCGGTCGCACACCGGCGGACATTTGTGGCTTGAACGAGTTGCGCGCGCTGCCCGGCGCGGATCAGCGCATCGACTTTCACGCCGCCATCTCCGAGCCGTCGCCGGACCAGGGCTGGGACGGCCTGGTCGGCTTTATCCACGAAGCGGTGGCGCACACCCTGGGTGAACGTCTGGATCAGTTCGAATGCTATCTGGCGGGTCCACCACCGATGGTGCAGGCCACCACCCGGATGTTGTTGCTGGAGAGCCGGGTGCCCGCCGAGCAGGTGCATTTTGACCGCTTTTTCTGAGCCAGGCGGGCAGGCCATGAACCGTTCACTACGGCAACGTCTGGCGGCGCTGCCGCCACTCGGCCCGCCCTCGCCATCACCGCACCAGCGCTGCGCGGCGGTGCTGATCGCCGTGCTTGAACAGGAGGCGGATTGCCCGGTGATTTTTACCCGCCGGGCCACGCGGTTGCGCCAGCACGCGGGTGAGATCTGCCTGCCCGGGGGCCTGATGGAACCGGCGGACAATCGCTGCGTGATCCGCACCGCCTTGCGCGAAGCCCACGAGGAATTGGGGTTGTCGGTATCGCCAGCCGCCGTGCGCGCGGTGTTGCCCGCCTGCGACAACAGCAGCGGCGTGCGCGTCTATCCGGTGCTCGCCCGCGTCACCCGCCCTCGCCAATGGCGCCTCCAGGCCAGCGAAGTCGCCGACGTTCTGGAACTGCCGCTCGCTGCGTTCATGGACGCGGGTCAATACCAGCACCAGGAGATCGAGTACCGGGGCCGGCGCAAAACATCGCTGGTGCTCTCCTATAGAGGCGAGCGGATATGGGGCCTGACCGCGCGCATCATGGATCGCCTTCGCCAACGGCTCCCAGGTTAATGGCATGCCCGGTGTGGCACGCATCACTACGACAAGGAAGACCCATGGCAACCCCGGTTAACGCTTCGGTAATCAAAGCCTTTCGAATTCTCGGCGCTTTTACCCTCGCCGGCGAAAAGCTGACGCTGTCCCAGCTTTCCCAGCGGCTGGACATCAATATCGCCACCGCCCACCGCTTCCTCACCACCCTGCTTTCGGTGGGCGCCATTGGCCGGACCCCGGACGGCGCCTTCGAGCTCGGTTTGCTGCTCGCCGACCTGGGCGGTCGGGTGTCGGTCACCGACGCCATGCACCGCCTTACCCAACCCCATGTGGAGAGCCTGGCGCTGCGCTTCGGCGAGACCATCCACGTGGGTATCCCCGATAACGGCATGGTCTGCTATGTGGCAAAAGGCGAGGGCTCGCGCAGCCTTACCATCATTACCCATATCGGCAAACGGCTGCCCGCTTACTGCACCGGGTTGGGCAAAGCCCTGCTCAGCCGCCTGGAGGGTGAAACGCTCAACCAGTTCCTTGAGCGGCAGGATTTTCGTCGCTTCACCCAGCACACTCTCATCGACGCCCCCTCCTTGATCAAAGAACTGAGCCGCACCCGTAAGCGCGGCTACGCCCTGGACAACGAAGAGGTGGAAACCGGCCTGCGCTGCGTGGCGGTGCCGATCAGTGACCACAGCGGCACGGTGCGCGCGGCCATCTCGTTGTCGGCGCCGATAACGCGCCTCAATCAGGCGAAAATTCGCGAAGTGGCGGCGGCCTTACGTGAACACGCGGCGCAAATCGGCGCCAGTCTGCCCGGTGCGTTTTAACTGACTGCTGAAGACCCCCTTGCCTACCAGGCTGGAAAGCGCACCGCCCAGCTTTCCGGCGGCAGCGATGCAGTGTTGGCGATCAGGCTGACGGTTTTATAAAAGCCGCACAGCGCCAGGATTTCCAACTGCTGCTCGGTGCTCCAACCTGCCGCGAAGCGCTTGCCGGTGGGCTCATCCAGACGGCCCATGGCATGCAATTGATCCACCGCCTGCAACAGCAACCGCTCTTCCGGGTTCCAATCTTCCTGCAGCGGTGCCCCGCGCCGTGTGGCGCGAATCTGCGCGTCACTGAAGCCGGCGGCCCCGGCGAATACCTTGACGTGCACGCCCCATTCGTACTCACAGTCGTTGTTGGCGGTGGTGCGCAGAATAACCATCTCCCGCTGTCGCAGGGTCAGGGGGCTATCGGCATCCAGAAGGCCGGCGGCGCCCAGTTTTTTCAGTAGCCGTGGACTGCGCGCGAACACCCGGAACAGGCTCAACACCTCGCCGTCCCTGCTCGGATAATAGCGTTCCAGGATCGCCTGAATGGCGGGCGTAAAATCGGGCCCCGGCAGGGGCGCAAGATCGTGACTCATGGTAACCTCTCGTCTTTCGCTACGGAAAGTGTAGCGACTTGATTCTGCGCTACACTTTATGTAGCGGTCAAGGCGACCAGGTTATAAGAGGTATCCAATGGCCAGAAAAGCCCTTAACCAGCCCGTGCGCGGCTCCCGCAGCGGCCGGCCGATCATGGTGCTGCTGGATGCGCTGGGCCAGCGCTGGACATTGCGCATCCTGTGGGAACTGACCGCCGGGCCGCTGTCGTTCCGGGATCTACGCGAGCGCTGCGACCAGCTCTCGCCGACGGTCCTCAATGGCCGCTTGAAACTCCTCAGGGAAATGGCGCTGGTGGAACGGGAAGAAGGCGCCGGCTATCGCCTCACCCCGCAAGGCCAGGAGTTGGGTGCCAGGCTGTTGGATCTCAATCACTGGGCGGAGCACTGGGCGCGGGATTGATGCGCGCCCTTCCCGATGCCGGCAAGGCCCACCATACTCCGATCCGACACCGGCCCCGCCGGCGGGCCTGACGCACCAGGAAGGGGAAACCGCTATGAATCGCCGTACCGCCCAGGGCACCACCCTCGCCCTGCTGGCCAGCGTGCAGTGGGGCGCCACCGGTATCTGGGTGGCGCTGCTGCGGGACCTGCCCACTGGCACCACCCTGGTGTTTCGCTTTCTCACCGCCGCACTGCTGCTGGCCGCGCTGTTGGCGATCACCCGTGGCTATAAAGCGCCGACGCGCCAGGCCGCCTACGCCGGGGCCTTGCTGGCCGCCTATTACATCCTCGCCACTATTGGCTTCTATCTGAGCAATGTGGTCAGCGTTTCGTTGTTGGTATCCACCTCACCGTTTTTCGTGATGCTGCTGCGCGCCCTGCGGCGCGAGCGGGTGGCGCCCCGCGAACTGGCCGGCGGCCTGCTCGCGTTCGTCGGCGTGACGGTGGTGCTGATGCTCGGAGACCAATCCACCGGCACTGGCGAATCGGAATTGATCGGCAATCTGTGCGGCTTGGGTGCGGCGTTGACCATGGCGCTTTACTCGGTGGCCGGCACCCGCCTGCAGGGCCAGGGCTGGAGCGTGGTGTTGATCAGTTGTGTGCTGGGGCTGTTGGTGTGCGTGCCGTTCGCGCCGGGGGCGGAAGCCATGCCGGACCGCCACCAATGGGCTCTGTTTTTGGGGCTGGCGGCGTTCTCGACCCTGGCGCCGGGTTATTTGTATCCCCTTGCCTGCCAGCACATTACTCCCACCGCCGCCACCACGGTGCGACTGAGCACACCGTTTTTTACCGCCCTGTTCGCATTTTGGGTGCTCGGCGAAGCGCTGGGCATCAACCATCTTCTGGGCGCGCCTCTGATGTTGGTGGGGGTGTATCTGACGCTGCCGCGTTAGAAACAGGGACCAGATTGAAAGGACCAGCGCGGGCGGGACCGTGGTGTGACAAAAGGCTGTGTCCGCGCCAGCTACAAGCTACAAGCTACAAGCTACAAAAAGCGACGACGGAAGTGGCCTCTTGCAGCTTGAAACTTGCCGCTTGAAGCCGGCCTCCACGGAGCACGGCGTCGCCGATGGCACGGCCTGTCCCTTGTTCCAGCCGCTAACGACAGATTCCAAACCCGCGCAACCCCAGGTGGAAATGGTTGGCGTGGGCGGCGTTGTAGTCGGGGCTCAGGGTGGTGCCGAAAAACCGGCAGGCGCCGTCGCGGGCGCGGTGCAGAAAGTCTCCGCGTTTGCCGTCGTCGTTCCAGTCGTCAAGCACCGAGACACGGGTGCCGTCGGCCAGGGTGAAGGCGGCTACGTCGAGGGCCGAGGCGGTGGCGTGGTCGCTGCGGCGGTCATCCTTGCGGTGGTAGATGTTGCGGCAGGCGAAGGTGCCGTAGTGCCATACTTCACGCACCGGCTGACCGAACACCGCCTTCGCCTGAGGCTGCAGCTGGTGGCGTTCGAACATCGCCCAGGCCAGCGCCAGAGGGCAGCGCGCCACGAACGAGTGATTGAAACGTACCCCGGCGCTGCGCACGCGCACCACATTATTTAACGGGCACGCCTGGACCGGGGTGTAATCCTTCAGAGGCAGGTAATCCAGATCGCCTTCGGGCACCGTGTCCAGGGCCGCCAGGCAGGCCTGGCGGTCATCGCCTATGCGCTTGAGTTTCCAGCGCGTCACCGGTGTCACCGGGTCGCTCACCACCAGTGGCATAAAGGGATTCCACTGGCGCGGCACTGGCCACCATTGTTGCTTGAGACCCGCCACGAACAGAGCGGCGGCGATGGCCATCACCAGGATTACCAGAAGGAATTTCATTCCCTCCAGCCTAGCGACCCACGGGCTGGCCCTCAATCATCCTTTTCTGCCCGGCGGCGCCAGTACCAGGCGAGAATCGAGCCGGACAAATTGTGCCAGACGCTGAACAACGCCCCCGGCAGGGCCGCCAGGGCGGAAAAATGCTTGCCCGCCAGCGCCACGCCCAGGCCGGAATTCTGCATGCCCACTTCGATCGCCAGAGTACGTGCTTGGCGTCGGTCAAAGCGCAGCAAGCGGGCGGCGCCGTAGCCCAACCCAAGCCCCAGGCCGTTGTGCAATATCACCGCCAGCATCACCAGCAACCCGCCGGTGGCGATGTGATCCTGGTTCTGCGCCACCACGATGCCGATCACCAGCACAATGGCGATCACCGAGATCAGCGGAAAGATTTCGCGCACTGGCCGCAGCGGTTTGTGCAACAGCGAGTTGAGCACCGTGCCTCCCACCACCGGCAGCAGGACGATTTTCACCAGCGACCACAGCATCGCCGCCACCGGCACCGGAATACTCTCACCGACGTACAACCAGACCAGCACGGGCGTGGCGAGCACCGCCACCAGGGTGGACAGCGACGTCAATGTAATGGACAGCGCCACGTCGGCGCGCGCCAGATAACAGATCACGTTGGAGGCGGTGCCGCCGGGGCAGGCGCCCACGATCACCAGCCCGACCAGCAGCTCCTGGGGCAAACCAAGCCCCCGGGCGACCAGAAACGCGGCCAGCGGCATGATCAGAAACTGCAGGCCCATGCCAGTAAGAATCACCCGGGGCTGGCGCAACACCCGGGCGAAATCCGACCAGGCCAGAGTCATGCCCATGCCAAACATAATCACCATCAGCAGGGGCACGATCCAGGTGCCACGGGCGGCCAGCGGCGCCGGCATCAGATAGGCGAAGATCGAAAGCAGAATGGCCCAGAGGGGGAACAAGCGGGTGACCGTGGCAATCATGGTGTGCTCCACTTTTTTAGGTTCATCGCGAGCGGGAGTTGATTCATGCTGATCCATTTCCCATCAAAGTCGCTTCCCGCTAAAGCGCGATGAGCCTTTTTTATTGGTTCTTCGTGCTTTAACGGGAAGCGGCTTTTGGCTCGCGGTTGGGCCGCTCCATTGGGGACGCGGGGCAAGGGCGGTGCCTTCCGGGACCGCTGCCAGATCAAACTCCTCAGCCTGATTTTCCCTCTGCAGGCCATGGCCTATCGTACCGCTCTGGAGGGCTTTCCCCCTTGTTGTGTCGCCGAGCCGCGGGAAATTGATAGGGTCAGTTGGCCAGGGACGGCCAACTGAGGC